>MDTA01052832.1_pt1 | contig 37619 bp, 31 predicted proteins | sample 811151 | NCBI WGS metagenome assembly MDTA01 (sample SAMN05326648, study PRJNA326480) | marine metagenome | isolation source: seawater | place: Indian Ocean: South | collected 2010
AAATAATAAAAATAAATTCAGAACTAAAATAGAAGAGCTATCTTCAAATAATGATTTGATAAATAAAAACATTTTAAAAAAATACGATAATATCTTATCTTCAGGAAAAGATATAAACCAAGCTTGGAGATTTATAAATTATGCGATTTGGCATAATCAATTTATTTGTTAATATATTCATTGAGATAATCGAAAAATAACTCCAACTAATGAATATACATGTTTCAGCAAATATACATTCTTCGGCAATTATTGATGAAGGTGCTTTAATTGGTAAAAGTACATCAATTTGGCATTGGACTCATGTTTGTAGCGGAGCCAAAATAGGTGATAACTGTTCCATAGGTCAGAATGTTTTTGTGGCTAATAAAGTAGAAATTGGAAACAATGTCAAAATACAAAATAATATCTCAATTTATGATAATGTGACACTTGAAGACGATGTTTTTTGCGGACCAAGCATGGTATTTACTAATGTGTATAACCCAAGATCTAAAATATCTAGGAGACATGAATATAAAAACACTCATATTGAGCGAGGAGCTACATTAGGAGCAAATTCTACAATTGTTTGTGGGAACAGAATAGGAAAATATGCTTTTATTGGGGCTGGTGCTGTGATAACTAAAAATGTCAAACCATTTTCTCTAATGGTAGGAGTCCCAGCAAAACAAATAGGTTGGATGAGTGCTTATGGAGAAAACGTAAAACTACCATTAGAAGGAAAGGGTAAATGGATTTGTCCGAAAACATCTCAAATTTATGAGTTAAAAGGTAATAACCTTTTTTGCGAATCTATTTCTTAATTAAATGGAATTTATAGACTTAAAGCTTCAACAAGAATCTAGGTTAAGTAATGGCAATATTCTTGTTGATGAAATAAATAATAGAATCTCGAAAGTTCTAAAGCATGGAAAATTTATTCTTGGTCCAGAAGTTGATGAACTTGAATCAGCTTTAGCAAAATTTGTAGGAGTTGATCATTGCATTTGCACCTCTAGTGGTACGGATGCTCTACTCGTCGCTTTAATGGCTATTGGAATAAAACCAGGAGATGAGGTCATTACAACACCTTTTTCTTTTATTGCGACAGCAGAAACAATTGCTCTTTTAGGCGCAATACCCATATACGCGGATATCGAGAGTGATACTTATAACTTAGATCCGAATAAAATTAAGAATTTAATTACTTCAAGAACTAAAGCTATTGTTCCTGTAAGTCTTTATGGTCAACCTGCAAATTTTGAGAAAATAAATCAACTAGCAAAAAAATATAATTTACAGGTAATAGAAGATGGGGCACAGAGTTTTGGAGCCAAACAAAATAATAAAAGAAGTTGTAATTTAAGTAGTATTGGCGTAACTAGTTTTTTTCCATCAAAACCTCTAGGTTGCTATGGAGATGGTGGAGCCTGTTTTACTAATCAAAAAGAATTTGCAGATAAAATGCGAAAAATTTCTAAGCACGGTCAATCGAAAAGATACTTTCATACTGAATTGGGTATAAATGGCAGAATAGATACAATCCAAGCAGCAATACTTCTTGCAAAACTTCCATTGTTTGAAAAAGAAGTAAAGTTGAGAGAAAATGCAGGAGAATACTATACAAAAAAACTTAATTCTTTAGGAATTGAATCTACACCTTCTATCAAGTCTTATAACACTAGTGTTTTTGCTCAATATACAATACAAGTGGATAATAGAAATGATGTCCAAAATTATCTAAAAAGCAAAGGTATACCAACTGCTGTCCATTACCCAACATTGCTTTATGACCAACCCGCACTTAATAAACTCAAGAGAAGACCCTCATTAAAAGATTTTTTTAACAGACACATCTCAGTTAATAAATTTAATTGCCCAATTGCAGAATTATCTTGTAAAAGAGTTTTAAGTTTACCAATGCACCCAGGAATTTCTAAAAGTGATCAAAATGAAGTCACTGAACAGGTATTTAATGCAATTAATAAATATTAAGTAAGTGCTTAGGTTAATGTAAAATATCAAAATATAAGGAGCAAAAGTTGAGAGTAAACTTCAAAGAATCTTTAATACAAAAGATAAAGAAAAAAGAAATTAAAATTGGGATAATTGGTTTAGGATATGTAGGTCTTCCCCTCTCTCTAACTTTCTCAGAGAAAGGACTTGATGTATATGGTTTTGATATTGATAAAACAAAAATTGATTCAATTATGAATGGACTCAGTTATATACAACACATAGAAAATAACAGGATAAAAAATGCAGTTGCTTCAAACAAATTTAATCCAACAACTAATTTCAAAGAAATCTCAGAAGTTGATGTAATAATTATCTGCGTTCCTACTCCACTTGATATTCATAGAGAACCTGATCTTAGTTATATTATTAGTACTCTTGATTGCATTAAACCACATTTAAAAGAAGGTCAATTATTAAGCTTAGAAAGCACAACATATCCTGGGACAACAGATGAAATAATTAAACCTATTATTGAAGAGAAAGGACTAACTATAGGGCAAGACTTTTTTCTTATATATTCCCCTGAAAGAGAAGATCCTGGAAACAAGAAATACAATACATCAAATATCCCCAAAATAGTTGGAGGCATAACGAAAGAATGTACTGAAATAGGGGTTATTTTATATCAGCAATCTATTATCGAAGTTATAGATGTGAGTAACACTCGTGCTGCAGAAATGACTAAATTACTTGAAAATATTCATAGAGCCGTGAATATTGGATTAGTAAATGAATTAAAACCTCTTGCAGATAAGATGGGTATTGATCTATATGAAGTTATTCGTGCAGCCGCAACAAAACCTTTTGGTTTTAATGCTTATTATCCTGGTCCAGGATTAGGTGGTCACTGCATACCCATAGATCCATTTTACTTAACTTGGAAAGCTAGAGAATATCAAATGCATACGCGCTTCATAGAGCTTGCTGGTGAAATAAATAACAATATGCCCAATTATGTTTTGGAAAAGATTATAGAATCACTCAACGATAGAGGGAAGCCATTAAAAGGAAGTAAAATTCTGATATTGGGAATTTCTTATAAGAAAAATATTGATGACATGAGAGAATCTCCATCTGTTATTTTAATGGAATTAATAAAGAAGAAAGGAGGTGATCTAAGTTTTTGTGATCCGTATTTTAAATCTTTTCCCAAGATGAGAGAACACTCTTTTAATCTCTTATGCATTGATATTAACGAACATTCTTTACCTAAATTTGATGCAGTTATACTTGCAACTGATCATGATAGTTTTGATTACAAATTAATTGAACAACATAGCAGATTAATCATAGATACTCGTGGTAGGTTTAAGCCATCTCCCAAAATAGTCAGAGCATAATTAATGCATACAAAAAATTCAACCAATAAAAGAGTAAAGATCGCAATAGTAGGTTGTGGAAGAATAAGCCTTAACCATATCAAATCAATCCTAACTTTACATAGTAAATCTGAACTAGTAGCGATCTGCGACAATAATTCAGAAAGGATTATTCAAGCCAAAAAAAATATTGTTGAGTTTACTCCCAAAGACCTTAATTATGACATCTCTAGTTTATTAATTTTCAATGAATTTTCCGATTTAATAAATGAGGCAAGAAATAATCCAAATTTAATAGATCTTGTTGTACTTGCGACTCCCAGTGGTTTGCACAGCATACAAACAATAGAAGCAGCAAAAGCCAATTTGCACGTATGTACAGAAAAACCAATGGCTACCACTTGGAATGATGGTTTAGCAATGACTAAAGCTTGCGCAGACGCAGGCGTTAAATTATTTGTTGTAAAACAGAATAGATTCAATAGCACATTGCAATTGGTTAAGCGTCAAATCGAAGAAAATCGTTTTGGTCAGATAGCTATGGTTACTGTCAATGTTTTCTGGCAGAGGCCTCAGAGCTATTACGATCAAGATCAATGGAGAGGCACAAAAAAGTTAGATGGTGGCGCCTTAATGAACCAGTCAAGTCACTATGTAGATCTCCTTGATTGGTTAGTTGGTCCAGTTTTAAAGATAAGTGCATCTACAGCTACACTTGGAAGAGATATTGAATCAGAAGATACCGCCGCCATTCAATTACAATGGGAAAATGGTGCATTAGGAACTATGGCAGTCACTATGCTTACATATCCAAAAAATCTTGAAGGCTCTATTACAATATTAGGAAAAAAGGGGTCAGTGAGAGTAGGAGGCCCTGCAGTAAATAAAATTGAGTTTTGGCAATTTGAAGATAATCATCCTGATGATAAATTAATAGAAACTGCAAGTTATGAGACAACAAGTGTTTATGGATTCGGCCACCCAGCTTATTATTCAAATATGTTGGATACTCTACTAGGTCAAGCTGAAGCAATATGCGATGGAAGCCAAGGGCTCAAAAGTTTAGAACTTTTAACAGGTGCTTATCTTTCTGCTAAAGAAAATAGAGTTATAACTTTTCCACTAAAGAGCTAAATTAAGATGGAAGTAACCGAGATTACTTGCAAAAGTGATAACGAGGAGTTAAGCCATAAAAAAGTAAATTTGCAAAAAATAATTAATTTTATTCTCAAAAAAAAGTAAATTAATTAAAACAAAATAAATGGATAATAATAAAATTAGAATTTTTACGCCCTACTTATTTTTCCTTAGCACATGGTTACTAGTTCCTGCAATATTAGCCGCTGATAAATTTATTCATTTCTATGTAATAGCACTATTAATTACAATGTTTATATTTTTTTATTGGCTAAATAACAAAAGAGTTTGTGAAATTTGCTCAAATGGAATAATAAATAGTAAGTCAGAGGAAATAATCTTAAAAGCTTTTATTTTTTCAATGATTTCTGCTTTTTTGATAACCAAAGGAGGCATACTACTATCTTATTTAAGTGGAATTAGCTTACTTCTTGAGAGAGATAATATGAGATATGCAGCAATAGATTTCCCCTACTACAGCTTAATTTTTAGAAATTGCGCTACTTTACTAGGAGCTTTAAGCTTATATGAACTATGGAATAAAAGATATTTCCATTTTATTATTTGCGCGGTTCCATATTGCTTATTTTTTCTTACAAGTGTTGAGAAAGCACCAATAGCTACATTTATAATACTAATTACTTATGTATTATTATCTAGTCGCCAATTAGGAATCTTTTCTATTACTTTTATAAGTATAGTATCTATACTAGTTTTGTATTTTATATTTAGAACCTCTTACCGCGACACTAATGTATTTGGTATAGAGATTTTGCCATCACTACTAAATGCAATTTGGGAAAGAGTTAAATTAAGCGGGGAATTAGTATTATATGCATATGAATTCTTTTTAAATAAAGCTAATCTTGCAGGAGCTTCATTTCCTATTTTATTAGGATTATTAGATTTAAATATTCTATCCCTCAATAGAATTCGCATTGGTGATTTAATTATGTACAAATACAGAGGCCAATATGAGGGTACAGCTAATACATCTTTCATTGTTGATGGCTATGCAAATTTCGGACTAGGAGGGGGATATTTATTTTTAATTTTAGTAATTTTATATCTATTCTGTTTACTTAAATATGTGATTTTATTGATACAAAGTCCATACTTTAGAGATATCTACAAGTTATTTATAATGATTACTATTATTGATTTAATAAGTGTAGATTTTTGGGTGCCACTTGAATCATCAATCTTCGCATTTTGTTTACTATTTGGAATAGAGCGATTCATAAATTTATCTCCTAAATCATTAAACTCAAATATATGATTTAAATGAATAATATTCCTGAATATAACAACACTAAATCTATAATTTGGTTAAGTAAAATTCTAAGAAAAAGAATTAACAATACATTAGATCTCTCTTTATCAGAAGATTATAGAAAATGGTTTATTTCATTTAATAATTATAGTAAAAAAATAGAAATAAATATAATCAACTCTTTTTATAAAATAGGTTATCAAGAAGATTTACCTTGTACAAATTGGGAGCCTGAAAAAGAGAATTATAAAGCTTGTAGAAAAAAACTGTCAGCTCCGGGTTTAAAAGAAATATCAAATTCCTTAATAGAAATTTATAAGGAGAAAATTGTAATTAATTACGATATAATAGGTTTAATATATTGGTATTTGAACAGGCTAGAAGAAATAGATCCTCCTGAATTTGTATTGGATAAACATAATAGATTTATCGGCAAATATTCACATGCATATAAATATAATTATATAAACAGACCAATAGTAGATGAATGGATTAATATATTAATTCAATTAATTAAAAAGTATTTCCCAAAAATAAAGATAAATTTATTTTTTTATAATATTGAAACTTCGCATGATGTAGATGAGCCATTCAAATATCTTTTTACAGGAAAAAGAGAAATTGCGAGAGCAACAGCCTCATATATTCTTAAAAAATTGAATGCAAAAGAAGCTTATTTTAACTATCAGAATTGGAGAAAAGTAAAGAATGGTAATTTAACTGTTGATCCTTATAATACTTTTGATTGGATAATGAATCAATCTGAGAAGGTTGGCATTAAAAGTACTTTTAACTTTATTTGTAATGGAACAAATAGTTTATACGATTACCCTAATTATAAAATTAATAACATCCATATACTAAATTTAATTAAAAATATAAATCAAAGGGGTCATAATATTGGCTTGCATCCAAGCTATGATTGCGTTGAGAATAAAGGCTTAATCAAAAATCAATTTGATTCTATTAAAAATATAGCTGAAAATTTAGGAATAAAAAAAATAAAATGGAGTTCAAGAATGCACTATCTAAGATGGATACATCCTAAAACTTTGATAGAGTTAGAATACGCTGGAATAAAAGAAGATACAACACTTGGTTATGCAGATATCTCAGGATTTAGGTGTGGAACTTGCTACGAGTATGATGCCTTTGACCCCATCAATTTTAAAGAGTTAAACATAGTTATAAAACCATTAATCCTTATGGAAGGGACTATCATAAACGAAAGATATATGAACTTAAATATTAAAGATTCATATGATTTGGCCATGGATTTAAAAAAAAGATGTCGAGAAGTAAATGGCACATTTAGCATTCTTTGGCACAATAGTTATTTCACTAAAAATATTGAGAGAGAACTTTATTGTAATATATTAAGAAATTGAGGTACAAAATTTCGGAGTGAATCAAACATACTTATTAAATAATTTTTTATTTCAAAAATGATTAAAATAAATTCTATCCAAAATCAATTTAATCTAATTCATGTAACTTCAACTCATAGAAGAGATGATCCAAGAATATTTAGAAGAATGATTGTTTCTTCTCTAAAAAAAAGATTTATTATTAATTTTGTTTTAGCAGATGGATTAGGAGATTCAATTAAAGCAAAAGAAAATTTAAATTTTATTGATGTAGGTAAACCAAAAAATAAATTCTTTAGAGTATTTATAACCCCACTACTACTTTTATTTAAAATAATAAAATTAGATAAAAAAAATATAGTTCAATTACATGATCCAGAACTATTATTAATAGGTTTTATTTTAAAAATATTAAATAGAAAAGTTATTTTTGATATGCATGAAGATTTTCCAATACAAATACTTTCAATTAATTGGATAAAGTCAACAAAAATTAAGTTTTTTATATCAATTCTTTTTAAATTCTTTCAATCAAAAATTATTAAAAGATTTGACGGATTATTAGTTGTTAATACCATAATGCTAAATAAATATTCTCACCTAAATAAAAATACAAATTTAATAGCAAATTATTCTGTTCCCAAAAAACAATTTCAAGTAAAATCGATAAATAATAGAATTAACATAATTTACTCTGGCTCAATAACTATTGCAAGAGGATTTGAAAATATGCTGAATTTAATGAGATTTTTGCCTGATAATTATCATCTAAATATTGCTGGGAAGGAAGACAATACAATTTATAAATTATTGAATAAAAAAGATTATAGTAAAATAACTTTTCATGGTTACTTAAATGAAAAAGAACTTAATTTATTGTACAAAAAATCTCATATAGGATTAATACTTTTTAATAACGTTGCTCAATATTATATGAGTTATTCCTTGAAGTTATTTGAATATATGGATAATGGTCTAATGATTTTGATGCCTAATTTTGGTCAATGGAATGAATTTAATGCAACTTATGATGTTGGTAAAAATGTAAATCCAAAAGATTCAAAAAAAATAGCCTCAATAATAAAAAATTTAGATACAAATATATTGATAAAATATGGAGAAAAAAATTATTCTACACTATGCCAATATTTCAATTGGGAAAGCGAATCAGAAAAACTAATTAGAATTTACAAAACTCTCATATTAGATTAATAGTTAAATTAATCAAAAATTTAAATAGCTTAAAAATAAAGAGTGATAATTTAATTTTGTTTACTTTTTTTTAATAAACTCAATTATATTTTAATTAACGATTTAAATACTAAACTTTTTTAAAAGTAATTAACCTGTATATTTCAAAAGGATATTTTAAGAATATTTTAACTAAAATTTATTTGCTTATTTAAAAAAAGTTTCCCAAATTTGCATATAAAATTTAAAACCTTTAGAAATACTTAAATAAAATTTTAAAAGAATCAACTTTTCTTTGATTGATTAAATTTAAAATTTAATACTTTTCGGATTTTAGAATAATATAATTTATTACATGAAAAGATAAAAAAGATTGTGATAATGAATTTTAATAATAAATATATTTTAGTGTTTAATTAAAATTTAATAATTTTAAGTTTCGAAAGATATTATTTATTCAATTATCATATGAAGATTTTGGATAGAAAAGAAACTCTTTGCCAAAATATAAGAATTAAGAAATTAGCTAGAAAAAATTTTTAATTTCATAAAAGAACCATAGTGTGCCATTTAAAGTAGAATACATAAATAGTTTTTGAAGCTATTAAATGGAAAATAAGTTAAAAGTATTAATGACAGGAGCTGGGGCTCCAGGAGGACCAGGGATAATAAAGGCAATTCTTAAAGATAAATTTATAGATCTATATATATGCGACTGTAATGATAGAGCATCTGGGAAATATTTAATCCCTCACAAATTTCAACTAATTTCAAAAGCTAATGATATAAATTTTATTGAAAATATTCTTGAGATTTGCTTAAAGTTAAATATTAAAGTAATTTTCCCACTAGTTACAAAAGAATTATTCAAACTAGCTTCTAATAAAGATACCTTTGAAAGGGCGGGAATAAAAATAATTGTATCAGATATAAATTCTCTAAAAATAGCAAATAATAAAGGTTTTTTATATGAACATTTAAAAAGTAAAAACATTAAAATACCACAATTTTATATTACAAATGAAGTTGAAGATATGAAAAAGAAAATTCATAATTTAGGTTACCCTAATGTTCCTGTAGTTATAAAACCCTGCGAAGGGAATGGAAGCAGAGGGATAAGAATAATCGATAATTCAAAAAATCGTTTCGATATCCTACTAAATGAGAAACCAACATCCTTGTACACAACAATGGAAGAGATTATGAATACATTATCAACAGTTAATTTACCAGATTTTATTGTTAGTGAATATTTACCTGGTGATGAGTTAACTATTGATACAGTTATTCAAAATAGTAAAATCGTTGATTTACTAATAAGGACTAGAGATCAAATGAGATCAGGCATATCGATAGCTGGAAGATTTATAGAGGACGCAAATATATTTAACTATATTAAAGAGATAGTAAGCACTCTTCCTGGTCTTGAAGGCCCAGTGGGGTTTCAACTTAAAAAATCATCAAATAACGAATACCTTCTACTTGAATGTAACCCTAGGATTCAAGGAAGTAGTGTCTCAGCGATGGGTTTAGGGATAAATCTTCCAATTAGGAGTATCAAGTTATCAAGAGGAATTGAATTAGAAAAAGTTAAAAAAAAATCTGGCATAAGCTTCGCAAGATTTTATCAAGAGGTATTTTATGAATCATGAATACTTATTTTCCCAATATAAAAAAGGTCGTGATTTAATATTTGATTTAGATAATACTATTTATCCTGAAAATAGCTTTTTATTTATTGCTTATGGAAAAATTTCTAATCGATATCCCTTGAATTTACGAAATGATATTAAAACATATCTAGAAAATGAGTTTATTAAAGGCAAAAGAAAAAATCTATTTAATAATTTATTGACTATTTTCCCTAATTCAACTTTAAGTGTTAATGATTGCATTAATATATTGAGGAGTAAGCAAAAAGAAAATAGTCTGAAAACATATATCTGGTTTCAAAATCTTTTAGATTTAATAAATGATATATTCGATTTATATATAATCACAAATGGTAATCCAATACAACAAAAGAATAAGATAAAAGCCATTAATTTTCCGTATCTAGTTAATTTAAAACAGGTCATATATGCTAATGAAATAGAAGCGAAACCTAGCCCTAAATCTTTTTATAAATTAAAAAATTACCAGGATTTAATTGACCCAATATATATAGGTGATTCAAAGTCTGATGAACAATTCTGTGATAACCTTAAAATAGAATTTTTCAATATAAATGTTATTACTAATAATTAATAGAGTTGGAGTGTAATTTTAAATTTTTTTATTTTTAATTAATCATGAATATAGTTTATATAAATCATTATGCTGGTTCACCTAATTATGGAATGGAGTATAGAACATTTTATTTAGCAAGAGAGTGGGTAAAAAAAGGGAATAAAGTAAATATATGTGCATCAAGTTTTTCCCATGTTAGAAACAAAAACCCTAAAAGAAATAATCCCTTTTCACTATCTTGGACAGAAGAAATAGATGGTATTTATTATAATTGGTACTTAACTCCTAGATATATTAAAAATGGTCTTAAAAGATTTATAAACATCATATCTTTTTTAGGTTTGGTTTTACTTGATACGAAAAGAATTATAAAAGATTTAAAACCAGATATCATTATTGCATCAAGCACATATCCTTTGGATATATGGGTAGCTAAATATATTTCAAAGAAATCAAAGTGTAAGCTCGTTTTTGAGTTACATGATATCTGGCCACTAAGTCAAATAGAAATTAATAAGATGAAAAGTTTTCATCCTTTTATCTTACTATGTTCTATTTCCGAGAAAGTAGCTTATGAAAATAGTGACTTAGTAATTTCAATGCTCCCATGTATTGATAAATATATAGAAAAAAGAAATTTTAAAGTAAAAAAATTAGACATAATTCCAAATGGTTTCTATACAAATAAATATTTAATAAATAAAAGCTCAAAATTAAATTTAAATTTAGATAATTATCTTAATCAAGCAAAAGAAAAAGGTAAGATGATAATTGTATATTGTGGATCACATGGTTTAGCTAATTCTTTAGACAATCTTTTAGATGCAGCTAAACTATTAAAAGATAAAAATCAAATTTGTTTTTGTATCGTAGGTAATGGATTAGAAAAGAAGAGATTAGAAAAAAGGGTAATAGATGAAAACCTGACAAATGTAAAAATGTTTAATCATATCAAAATTAAGAATGTTCAATTACTTCTCTCAAAATGTAATTGTTGTTATATTGGAGCACCAAAATCGCCCCTTTATAAATATGGAATTTCTCCAAATAAACTTTTAGATTACATGTATGCTCAATTACCCATTATTTCAACTATTGAAGCAGGTAACGATATAGTTTCAGAAGCTAAATGTGGGATAAGCATTCCCTCAGAGAACCCCCTATTGTTAAGCAAAGCAATTACAAAGTTTTCTGAAATGAATGAAGAAGAAAGGGAAAAATTAGGAATAAATGGCAAATTGTATATTGAAAAGTACCATTCTTACGAATCCCTCTCAAGAAAATTCTTACAAAATCTTTATAATTTAAATTAGTAGTAATTAATTCATGAATAAAAGTGAAAAAGAATTTATACCTTATTCTTGTCCAGACATAGGTGAAGAAGAAATTCGAGAGGTAGTTCATTGTATGAAATCTGGTTGGCTAACTTCAGGACCAAAATGCAGAGAATTTGAAGAAAAATTCAGTGAATTTCTTGGAGGAGATATAAATACTATCTGCGTAAGTTCTGCAACAGCTGGACTTCATCTCTCTTTAGAGGCTCTTGGCATAACAAGAGGAGATGAGGTGATAACAACTACACATACATTTACTGCTACAGCAGCTGTAATTAAACATGTTGGAGCTGACCCTATATTTGTAGATATCGATCAGGAATCTTATTGTATAGATATTAACCAAATTGAAAAACTAATTACTGACAAAACTAAAGCAATATTACCTGTACATTTTGCAGGTCTTGCTGTAGATATAAATGCAATTAACAAAATTGCGAAAAAATATAATTTATTCGTAATAGAGGATGCTGCACATGCATTACCTACGAGTTTAAACGGGAAAATCGTAGGTAAATTAAATAGTGATGTAACTGTTTTTAGTTTTTATGCAAATAAAACAATAACGACAGGAGAAGGAGGGATGATTGCTACAAAAGATAAAAAACTTTCTGAGCGTATAAAAAAAATGAGAATTCATGGAATAGATCGTGATGCCTTTAATAGATTCACATCAAATGTACCTGCATGGAAATATGACATTGTTTCACCCGGATATAAATACAATATGCCTGACATTTTAGCGGCAATAGGTATACATCAGATAAAAAAAATAAACGATTTCCAAAAGAAAAGAGAATATATTGCAAACATATATGATAATAATCTTTCAAATTTACCGATTATATTACCTCCAAAGCCATTAAAAGATGACAAACATGCTTGGCATATTTATGTAATTAAATTAAAAAAAGAAGTAAAGATTCCAAGAGATACAATTATTGAAAAAATGTTTTCATTTGGTATCGGGTGTAGTGTTCATTATATTCCTCTTCATCAAATGTCATATTATAAAAATTTGTATAATCTGAAAGACGAGATGTTTCCCCAAAGTCAATCTCTATATGAGAGATGTATATCTCTACCTATTTATAGCAAAATGAGAGAATTTGAGATAGAAAAAGTTATGCATAATTTTATAAAAATAATTGAAGATAAAAAATAGTTAATTATTTGCTATGTAGCTATAAAACTCATTTAAAACTAATAATTGACCTTCTAAAATATTTATAAATGGTCTTTTCCTTTTTATATACTCTATTGATTCATCTGTTGTGAAATTAAGGTATTTAACCAAATAAGCACATGCAAATAATGGTGCTCTACTGATACCCTCACGACAATGAATATATATTTTACTACCTTGATTTATAACTCTATAAATATAGTCTGCACCTTCTTCTAATTGCATCAAAGAAGGACTTTTATACTCAGTAATTCTAATATGTTTGTAATTTGTTAATTCTAGAGAATATATTTGATCGTCAAATTCAGATCTTAGATTTAGTATTGAATTATGGCCATATAATTTGAGAATAACTTTCCCAACCCAACTGTGTTGCATTCCTACAGAAAGATGTTTATCGATAAATGAATATCTAGGAATCGGGATTCCAGTGAACTCAGTTAATATTCTTATAAAAGAATTTCTAAAGCCAATATTTCTGATTCTACTAAGGTATTTTTTTAAACCAAATATATAAATAAATTTGTAAAACATAACAAAAAGTATTTGATTAGAGGTAGGACCTAAATCTGAGAACCAAATGTTAGATAAAATTTTAGGATTTAATAAATCTTTTAATAAAATTAAAAATTCAAAATCTCGATATTTACACGCCCGAAAGTCTTCAAATGGCCATTGATATTTCACTCCTATCTTATAAGACTCTTTATTATAAAATTTATTATTTGAATTTAGCTTTAAAATCTCATTTGCAAAATTTTTTCCACAAGAAATAGCTAAGTCATGAGAACCCCAGAACTTTGGATTTATCTCCATCAAATAAAACTTTCCAGTCTTAATACATTTCTTGAATTCAACCATGGCAACTCCATGCCAATTTAAACTATCTAATAATGTTTTACCTAATTTATATAGCTCTTCATCAAAAACACTTTCAGCACATGTACTTGATCCTCCAGATCTGGGTGACTCTCGAATTCTTCTATGCATGAAATAATTTACTATTTCTCCATTTTTATATATAGCGAAAAATCCATAGCCAATACCAACTATCCTTTCTTGAATGAGTATATCATCAATATTTTCAATATTTTCTTTTAAATAGTTTGTAAGATCAAATTTATTATTATGATAAAGAACTTCTTTTTTACTTAATTCTCCAATTGATTTTGTAATAACTGGAAATTGGATCTTATAAACTTTCTCGCTAAATTCTTTTAAAGAATTAAAGTTCCAACTTAAAGGTATATTGAAATCAATTTGTCCTGCATGATCTAATAATTTTCTTTTATCTAAACATAATTGAATTTTTTCTATTTCAGCGACATAAAGCATTGTATATTTTATAATTGAGTTCTTATATTTACTTGATAAATAAATAGATTTTGCACCCACAGGAACAAAAAAATCATAATTTGATTTCTCTAGAAAAGATATAAATTTTTCAATATTATCATCAGTAAAATCAGATTGCTTATAACTTACCTTATTAAGATATCTTGAAAAAGATGCTAGACAAAAACTATTTCCAATACAATCAACTTTATGACCTGCCTTAGAAAGATCTCTTATAATACCAAGAGTATTTACATAGTTTCCATCTGATAAAAGTATCTTTGACATTTTAAAATTTTTATATTTTTATAATAAATTTTTAAAAAAATTAATTTTATAGTCCACGATTTATTAAAGCATAATTTATGCAAGATCTTAAATCTCTACAAAAATTTATAAAATAATGTGTTAAATTTATTATTATTAAAATCTTCTAAAAATAATTAAATATAACACAATAATTAAGAGTATTATTTGATGTATTATTTAATGTAGGAAATTTATCATACTAAGTTAATTATTTTTTATTAGTTTATATTGAATTTATTAGAAACTATTTATTTAATAACATTTAACAAAAAGGTATTAAATTTAAAAAATGCTAAACAGAAATTTTAGAGAAATAATTTCATCTTATTTGCCAACCAACTCATTTGCCCGTGGAGTTAGTGTACTAGCAGGAGGAACATTTTTAAGCCAACTATTATTAATACTTTCATCCCCTTTCTTAACAAGATTATATGGTCCAAAAGAATTTGGGATACTTGCTTTTTATGTTGGAATTTTATCCTTAATTTGTGTTGTTTCTACATTAGGCTATGAACTTGCAATTCCAGTTGCGAAAAATGATCGTCAAGCACAAGATATTGTATTACTATGCTTTTTAGTAGCAATTATTATTTCTCTATTTATTTTTATAGTTTTTTCCTCATTCAGGAATCAAATAGAGGAAATAGAAAATTTTGAGATAATTATAAGGTATATATGGCTATTGCCCGTTTCAGTTTTATTTACAAGTGTTTATAATGCTTTAAAGTTTTTAGCTATCAGAAGAAAAAATTATATATTAATAGTTTCCGCTAATTTAATTCAAGTTTTAATAACATTAGTAATACAAATTTTAGGTTATCCTTTTGAAGCATCTGCCTTAATTTATGCATCATTCATTGGTCAATTTATTTCATCATTTTTCTTATTATTTATTTTTCTAAAAAAATTTAATTTCGCAAGAATTAGAATTAAAATATTAAAAAAATTATTATTTCGATATAGGAAATTCCCTCTATTTTCTACATGGGAAGGCTTAACAAACACTTTAGGTACTCAATTACCAACAATATTGTTTGCTAGTTTTTTAAATGCTGCTTCTGCTGGTTCATACTCATTTGCAAGACGTATGATTCAATTCCCAATGGCATTATTTACAAATTCGACAGGTGAGGTTTTCATCGCAGAGGCATCTAATGCCAAAACAAGTGAGGAGTTTAGTAGATTAACTTATAAATTATTTAAGAATTTAGTTTCTGTTGCTACCATACCAGCTTTAATTTTAGTCTTAATTGCACCAGAGCTATTTGCTTTGATATTTGGGGAAGAATGGAGAATCTCAGGAACATTTGGGCGGTTAATTTCTCCATGGTTATATTTAGTTTTTATTTGTTCGCCTCTGAGCAACATAACCACAATTCTAGAACAACAAGATAAAGGTTTAATATTTCAAATCATCTTACTAACATCAAGATTAATTGCCATATATATAGGCATAAATAATGGTGATCCATCTTTTACCATAATGCTATTTTCATTTTCTAGTTGTATTTGCTGGTTAATTCTTTTAGGTTGGATTGTAGATCAAACTAAAAACAGTTTGTTTTTATTTGCAAAACATTTACTCAATTCATTATCAATAGCATTCCTTATTTGCTTACCATTAATTATTAGTATTAATTTACATTCATTGATATACAATAGTTGGATTATAGGTTTATCTATTACTTTAATATTATCGATATTTCCTTATTGGGAAATCAAAAAAAACATTTACTCATAAATATGATTGATATTCAATTAAAAAATAAAGATTGGATTAACTATCAAGCTAAGGACATGAATATATGGATTAAAGGCACTATCTATATTGGTAATAAAAAAATTGAAGATAATGAATTAATTCAAGAGATTACTAAGATCGAGAATTTTGAAGATATGGAAAGTTTTGCATCTATTCTTAATGGCTTTTTCACCTTAATTATTCAAAAAATATTTAAAACATATGTAGTAATGGACTCTATTCGTTCATTTCCTGTATTTTACTCTAAACAACTGAATTATATAAAAATCTTTGATGAACCTGAAAAAGTCTTAACTGGAAGAAAGGAAGATATAAATTTAATTGCATTAGAAGAATTTAAACTACTTGGCTATGTAACTGGATCAGAAACTCTTTTACAAAAAGTTAAACAAATTCAAGCCTCTGAAATAGTTGAATTTAGTATCAATAGTAATAATCAATATTTGAAAAAGAAAAAGAAATATTTCTTTTTAAATCATCTTGAGCCCAAATCACCAAACATTAATGAATTATCAAAATTACATAAAAAAGCAATTATCAATTCATTAAAAAGATTAATTGATTTCTCAAAAGGAAGGCAATTAGTTATTCCATTAAGTGGTGGATATGATTCTCGTTTTATTGCCTCTATGTTAAAAAAACTTAATTATCAAAATCTTTTAGCTTTTAGCTATGGAAAGAAGGATAATAAAGAATCAAACTTTAGTGAATCTATAGCAAAAAAATTAAATATACCATGGATCTTTATTGAATACACTGAAGATGAATGGGAGAATTTATGGGATAGTGATTTAAGGCTAAATTACAGCCTAATGGCAGGATTATTAACAAGTACTCCGCACATTCAAGATTGGCTGGCTGTGAAAAAACTTGTTGATTTAGGAGTATTAAATAGTGATTGCATATTTGTACCTGGCCACTCCGCTGATTTCCTTGCAGGTAGTCATATCCCAATAGAACTTAAACCTAATAAAAAATATTCTATTGATAGCGTTTCAAACTATATTTTTAAAACTCACTATAACTTATCTTCAATATCTAATAAATCAAAGAGAAGAAAAGATTTCTGGAAATCACGAATACAAAAACGGATAGAAAAATTTAGTATTGTTAATGATTGTGATTTCGCAGATTCATATGAAAGATGGAATATGCAAGAAAGACAATCGAAGTTTACATGTAATTCAGTCAGAGTCTATGAATATTTTGGATATAAGTGGTGGCTACCCTTTTGGGATAAAGAATATATAGAATTTTGGGAAAGAGTTCCTCTCAGCCTAAGGAAGGGTAAAAGCTGGTATAACTTGCAAGTACAAAATTTGACAGAAACAAATCTCATTGAACTTTCAAAACTTAAAAATGCAAGTGAAAATAATATTTTAAGATCCAAAATTGTTAAAGTATTTATTAAATTGAATATATTGATATTTATCAAGAAACTAAGATTTTTTATTTTAAATAAGAAAAGAAGTAATTTTCATCCCCCTTGGGTATCTTGGTATGAAAAGAGACTTAATAGAGAAGAAATTTTAAAAGCAACATGCAATGGGATTGAAGCCAAGCTTTATCTTATAGATTTAAAAATTGAAAGTGAATAGTTAATAGCGTTTTTAGTTGATACAGTAAAGAAACTTATAAAAACTATCAAAGGCAAAAGAATGATTAACTACAAATTCGCTAATTAATTTAGAGATTAAAAAGAAATTATAGAATTGATCATATTTACTGAAATAACTTGCATAAATATAAATATTTTTCTAATATTCATAAATAAGACATTTGTATTGTGTTAATAAAATCATATTATTTAACCATACTTCAATCTTTAAAATATTTACTTCGCAAAAGGATAACTTCCTCTCCACTTTTTTTAAAAAAACTATTCTTATTTATATTTGAAATAATTTCTATTTCATTTGCTGTTTTTTCATGCTTTTGGATTCTGGATGATATAGTATCTCCCTTTACTTTAGAATCTCAAGTTTTTCTAATAATTTTATCTTCTTTTTTTGTACTAATTATTGATAATTTTACTCTTCAATATAAAGGCTTACTTAGATACTTAGGAAGTGACTTTATTTATAAATTAGCCTCAAGAAATGTTATTTTAATAATTATTATTAGTTTATTCAATTATTATTTTGAAATTACATTTTTACCTTTAAAGTTCTTAATAAATTTTTGGATATTATTAACTCTATATTCAGGATTAATACGCTTCTTCTTAAGAAATCTTTTAATAAAATTAAATTCTAATTCAAACCGAAAAGTTAGCAAAGTTGCTATTTATGGCGCAGGCGTAGCAGGAGCACAACTAGCAACCTCTCTTAAAATCTCAGGAAAATATGAAGTCAAAACTTTTATTGATGATTCTCCATATTTATCAAACAGAGAACTTAAAGGTATCCCTATTAATTCTCCAGAAATCCTAAAAAAAATAAAAAAAGGAGACTTAGATCAAATTTTTATTGCTATACCATCTCTAAAAAATACAAGACGTTTTGAAATTATTAATGGACTCGAAAAAGTTGGTGTTCCAGTTTTACAAGTACCTTCAATAGAAGATATCACATCAGGGAAGGCTCGTATTGATTCATTAAAGCCTATAGAAATTGAAGATCTTTTAGGAAGGGATGCTATTCATCCTATTGAAGAATTATTAGGCCCTGGTATAGAAAATTCTTCAATTTGCGTAACTGGAGCAGGTGGTTCAATTGGAAGCGAACTTTGTAGGCAAATAATACAACTTAAACCTAAAAAAATATTTCTTTTTGAAAGAAATGAACATAGTCTTTACAAAATAAATCAAGAACTTATTAAAAAAGGAAATGCAAGTACTCAACTTTTTCCAGTTTTAGGGTGCGCAACAAATGAAAAATTAGTAAGGAATTTATTCGAAAACAATAATATTGATTTAGTATTCCACGCAGCAGCTTATAAACATGTCCCTTTAGTTCAATTAAACCCTATTGAAGGACTAAAAAATAATATTAAGTCAACAAGAGTTATTTGCAAATCAGCTCAAGAAGCTAATCTAAAGCAAGTTGTACTTATTTCCACAGATAAAGCAGTTAGACCAACAAATATAATGGGGGCATCAAAAAGAATAGCAGAACTTATAATTCAAGCTTTTGCTAACCAACAAAAAAAATTTAATACAAAAATTAGATTCTCTATGGTTCGATTTGGAAATGTTTTAGATTCTTCTGGATCAGTAGTTCCATTATTTAGGAAACAAATAGAACATAAAGGTCCTTTAACACTTACTCATCCAGATATAGTTCGTTATTTCATGACTATCCCTGAAGCAGCACAATTAGTAATACAAAGTACTGTGCTCGCTAAAGGAGGGGATGTATTTCTTCTTGATATGGGAGAACCTATGAAAATTAAGAATTTAGCGGAGAAAATGATTTTCTTAAGTGGTCTTACATCAAAAAATATCGATAATCCCGATGGAGATATTGAAATAATATATACCGGATTAAGACCAGGTGAAAAATTATTTGAAGAATTACTAATAAACTCTAAATCTTTGCCAACCAAGCATCCACTCATTTTTTCTGCAAAGGAAGATTCAATCCCATATGAAATAATTTCAAAAAAGTTAGATAAACTTGAAATCGCATTAGAGAAACAAGATCTAAAAAGCTCACTTAAACTATTATCAGACTTAGTTCCAGAATGGAAAAATAATTCAAAAAATTAGTTTTATAAGAAAAATAATAAAATTAATATTCAATTTTATAAACATAAAATAATATTTAAATCTTCTCTAAATAAAGTTTCAAATTACAATAGCCTATAAAAATAATTTTTTAAATAAAATTAAAAATTAATTTAAAATATACAATTTCTACAATCAGGAAAATCAATAAGAACTATCATTTTAATTTGCTTTTCATTATTTTTTCTATAGTTGGAGACTTTGATAAAGAAGGCATTAAAGTTAAAAATATTGTTATAAAAATTATTTTAATATCTGATATCCATGATCTTTTTTTAAGGTAATTTAATTGACCTTTTAATTTATAAGGTAATAGATATTCTTTATAAAAAAATTCCCTATTGCCTTTCACTTGATCTAATAAAGTTTCTTCATTCCTAAATTGAATCATTATAGGATCTGTTAATCCAGGCCTAACAGATAGAATTTTATGCCAAATAGGTAATTTGAAATCTACATATTGCTCAACTTCTGGTCTTGGACCAACAAATGACATAGTCTTATTAAAAATATTCCATAATTGTGGTAATTCATCTAGTTTTAAAATTCTTAAATAAGAGCCAATTTTTGTTATTCTTGAATCATCAGATGCAGTGATTTTACTCCCAATATTATTAACTTTCATAGTTCTGAACTTATATATTATAAAAATTTTTCCATTTTTACCCACTCTTTTTTGTTTAAAAAATACTGGCCCTGAAGAAGTTAACTTTATCAAGCATGCAATTATAATAAAAAGAGGTAAAAAAAATACCAACATAAAAAAAGCTATGAATGACTGAATATTTTGGTCTAAACCGTTTGGAGGGCTGAAATCTTTCAATCCTTATTTTTTTTTTCTTTATTTTAGCAAATATCAAATAGTTTAAAATATTAAAGCAAATGATTTAAAAATGAACTATTCATTTGCAATAAATCTATTAGTCAAAATTAATTGATCAATTAGAATATTGAAGTTCATTGATAAACTAAACTAGTCATTCATACTTTTTTAAGAAAAACACCTCATTTTCTAAATACTATTTTATTTAAATTTAATGTTTCTAAAGCGATTAAAAAGATCTTCTATAATTTAGTTTTTAGAAAGTAGAAAAACTAGGCCTAGAAATTTTTATTTTTCATTTTTAATCAAAAAATTCATCAAATAACAAATGTTTAAATCTTTAATAACGAAATTATTAAAATGCAAAAATATTAAATAACTTACAATTTAAGTAAAATATATTAAAATTAAGTATTGATTATATTATGAATGAATATAAACGCGACAAAACAATCTAAGAAACTTTTTACAAAATTAATTGGATTAATATGCTTATCTAGCGTAATAACCTTACAAGCAAAAGAATTTTCAAAGCAAAGTCCAGCTTCATTAAACTCCTCATATCTTGAATCAAAAAATGAATTACAAGATTACATTTTAGATACAGGAGATATCCTAAATATTGAATTTAAAAATATTCCTGAATTTTCAGGACTATATACCATTAATGAGCAAGGAGAGATTTTTTTTGAAAGATTAAGATATAAATATGTTAGAGGTTTAACTATTGATGAACTTACAAAATTACTTGAGTATAGTTATGAAGAATTTCTTGTTAAACCAGAAATATTAATTAGGGTTAGTACCTTCAAACCAATTAGAATATCTGTTTCTGGAGAGGTAAGATCACCAGGATTAATAAAATTCCCTGCATTCATTTCAGTGGAAGAATTATCTAAATTAGATGAAAAAGGATCTGGAGTAAACTCTTATATTGAAACAAATCTTCCACAAAATCAAGCATTATCAAGAAGTAAAATTTTCAGAAAGGATTCTCCTTTAAAAGGTAATAATTTTATAAAAGAAAATAATGATTATGTAACAACTTTATCTAATGCTTTAAAAGAAGCAGGAGGTTTAACTTCTTATAGTGATGTCTCGAAAATAGAAATTATTAGAGATATTCCATTGCAAAAAGGAGGCGGAAGAAAAAAAGCTATTCTTGATTTCACATATTATGTAAATAACGGAAACAGCTCAAATGATATTCGACTATATGATGGAGACTCTATTTTCGTACCTAGGCTTCAGAAAAAGGATCCAAGTATTATCCCTAATTCAATACTTTCAGGTTTATCCCCAAAATTTATGAGTGTATCAATATCAGGAAAAATAGAAAATCCAGGCACTTTTATTATCCCAATAGAAGGAAGTCTTTTAGATGTAATGAACTTATCAGGTCCTAGAAAGCCACTTTCTGGCAAAATCTTTTTAATTAGATATCAAAAAGATGGAACTTTATTAAGAAAAAATATTAGATATTCTGCTAATGCTGAACCTGGCTCTAAAAATAATCCTTTTTTAAAAGAAGGCGATTTAATAACTATTAAAAATAGTATTTTTGGACGTGCTTCAGGGACTATTAAAACCATCACTGAACCTTTTATAGGAATTTATACAACTAAAGAGCTAATTAATAATTTCTAAAAGTAAAATTAAATTAAATTATTTTTGGTAAATTTGATCATTTCTATAAGAACTTTGTCTAACAAAATTAAGAAAATAAAAGACGATAAAGATTGTATAAATTCTGAAAAATATTATTCTTAGATTTATCTAAAAGCTTTAACTAAATAATGTTATTATAAAAAAAAGAGTATTTATGAAAATTCTTAAAATTACTTTTGCTTTCTGTTCTTTTATATTATTCCCGTTAAATGTCAAAGCTGATTTTGATTCATTATTTGACTCATCTCCATCTTTTGATTCAATTACAAAAACAAATTCTATAAATACAAGTTTAGATAAGTATCGTAGTGCTGAAAATAATTGGGGTCAGATAGCAAATGATGCTGAAGTTGATTTAAGTGAATGGGGAGGAAGGGTCCCTACATGTGCAGAGGCACCTGGATGTCCTATTTGCACAAATTAAATAATTTTAAGATTCTGTTGATACTCCTATTTTAATATTTTCTATTTTTCTTAATCTATCCAAAATCGATATTACTTTGCCATATTTAATTCCTTTATCTGCTCTCAATATAACCTTATTATTTTCATTATCATTTAATCTGGTTTTTAATTCACTTTCAAATAAATTAATATCGATGTATTGGTCATCAAAAAATACTTTATTTTCTAAATTTAAAGTGATCACAATTACTGAATCCTTTTCTTGATTTGAATTTTGGGCACTTGGTAGGTTAACGGGGATAGTTTCTAATTTAACTAAATAAAGACTTGAAACTATAAAAAATGATAAAATAACAAACATAATATCAATCATCGGCAATATATTTATTTGACTATTTTCCTCAGAAAAATCTAAAAAGTCTTTATTAAAATTTTTCATTTTTTAGAAAACTTATTAAAGCAAAGAATCTGGAACCTTATCCCAAATTCTCTTAGAGATATAATTTGATTTCTCCTGCAAGAATTAAAGTAAGTCAAAAAAATGATCGTAAAAATTGCAATTATCAAGCCGTAGGCAGTTGATACTAATGCCTCACTAATCCCTCCAGTAACTTCTTTAGCATTAGTTCCAACATTACCTAAATCAATAAAAGCAAAACTATTCATTAATCCTAATACTGTACCCAATAGCCCTAGAAGGGGAGCAATTCCAATAGTTAAATTAAATAAATTTGCATACTTATTAAATTCTTGATTTTTATTAATTAGATTAATTTCTAAAGCTTTTTCAAAATCTTCTTCATTTGAAAAATTTATATTAAAGATATTAATCAATATTTCGGAGAAAGGATTATTATTTTTTTTCTTTAGAAAATTTATAAATCCATTTGAATTTTTTCTATAACTTTCTAATATTAATTCAGATGAACGTTTACTTTTCTTATTTAAATCAATCCAAAAATTTAATCTCTCAATAATACAAGCTAGCGTAATAATAGATAAAAATAGTAAAGGCCACATTACTATTCCACCTGAATTAAATAAAGTTATCAATTGATTAAATTTGTAATAAGATTATTATAGTCAATAAATAGATTGAAAAAATTTTTTATAAAAGATTTAAAAGTATTTAAATATTGATTATGAGACTAAATCTTTATATATTTATTTCTTTAATATTACATCTAATTGTTTTAATTTTTTCGCCAATTCATATTAAAAAGGAAAGACTAAAGGGAGAAAAAATTACACCAATTGAAATCATAAATAATGAATCATTAAGCTCCTCTAAAGGGAATGCAAATAAAAATTCCCCCAAAGAACTTACCCAAAAACTCCAAAATAATAAAAAGAAAGCAGCAAAACAGAAAACAAAACTTAAAATAAGAAAAGATTTAAAAATAAAAGATAAACTTGAAAATGTTTTAGGAGATTTTCCAATAAATAAACAAGATTATAATGATAAAACTAAAATTAAAAAAAGTTATAAAGATATAAGGAAACAAAAGAAAGTTGATAATCAAGTAAAAAAGAATAGTGATACAAAAGCTAAAATTCAAGAAAAAAAATTAGACATAAAAAAAATTACAAATCCTAAGATGAAAGGTTTTAGTGATAAAGAGAAAATAAAAGAAAGAGATCCAGAGAAAGGAAGCATTAAGGGCAAGGGAAACTTAAAGATAACTTGTTTAAATTGCGTTTCACCTAAATATCCAAGAAAGGCATTAAAAAAGGGGCTTGAGGGCAAACCTATAGTCAAAGTATGGATCTTAAAGAATGGGGCTGTAGATAAAGTTGAATTAATTAAATCAAGTGGTATTATGTCTATCGATAATGCAGCATTAGATGCTGCCCAAAGATCGGAATTTTATCCCTTGGATTATGATACTTTTATGAATATTGAGTATGACTTAAAAATAAAATAAAATTTTTATATTTTCGATAATTTTTCACATGCCATATTAATTGTTTTTAAACTTCCAGGATTAATAAGACCGTAGTAATTAAAAGTAATTATTTGGCTATCATTTGTGGATAAAATTTTTCTAAAAATAGGATCAGATAATAAAGAATTTTGATTCATACCTGGATAGGAAATAACAATTATTTTTGAAGGATTTGTTTTTAAAATTATTTCAGGAGATAAATTAACGTAACCTTTAAATTCTGTCTTAGATTCTAAGTTTTTTGATATATTATCAAAATTAAATCTATCAAGTAATGAACCTGCCCAGCTATTTGAGTTGGGGGAGAGTAATGGCTTCGTGCTTGCAAGTATTACTGCTTTTCCACGGTATTGTGATGTGTTTTTATAACAGCTTTTTATATTTTTATTCAGATTGGATGGATCTTTATTTAAATAATTTGCAAGATATTTAATAAACATCTCTAAATTATTGATGGACTTAGTATTTGTTTTAAAAGTTTTAATATTAAATGAATTTAGTTTATTTAGAATTCTGTCATGAAATCCATCTGATCCTATAACAAGAGAAGGTTCTAAATTTATTATCTTTTCTAAGGAAGGAGGCATTCTACCTTCGCTAATAATAGTTTTATCTAAAAACTTACTATCTTTTTTTAATAGAGAAGAACCTGGGATTCCAACTAAAGATTCATTATCTAATTTTGAGACAATATCTGCTCCAAGAGAATTTAAGCTAATAATCCTTTTTTGATTATTAGATTTACTTATCTCATTTGCTTTAAGATCATGAAAATAAATAAAGTTTGAAAAAGTAGTTAATAGAAAAATAAATAAAATTTTCATTTAATTTTAAAAAGTTTTATCTAGTTATTAAAATCTCCACTTAAATCCAGCTTTTATACTAATTCCTGGTTGTGCATATCTTTGATATGCAATATCATCAGTTCCAATAAGACCATTTGATCTGATATCTGACCATAAGTAATATGTTCTATCAAAAATATTGTAAATTCCTAAATCCGTGCTGAAGTTTTTTGTAGGAATATATTTTAGTACTAAGTCAGTTGTAATAAATGAATCTGGTATGTATGAATTTGTATTATCATATTGGCCAGTTCTTCTATTGAGAACACCTTTTGTATATGTAGCTGATGGACTAGGTGAAGCAACATAAGTGTTTGTTAGAGATGTGATGAATTTATTATTAGGGAACTTATATTCAAGGTTAGTAACAGCAGTGAAAGGATTTACTGAATCTAAATTTTCATTATCAGTTTTATTCTCTCCTTTAATTAAGGAAGCAGATGTTGTTAAACTTAAACCTTTGTTCCTTTCTGAGAAATGATATTTATAGTCCATCTCAATACCCCAAATATCTACAGAATCAACATTTTTTGTTCTTAAGATATCAATATCTTTAGAACCATCTGCATTGACTGTTCCAACCTTACTTCCATCTCGGGTATTAAGCATTACATTTAATGTTCCATCATTAGCACTTTTCTCAAGGAAATCTTTGTATTTATTTAAGAAAGTAGAAATACCAAAGTCTGCTTTTTCAGTTCTACCTTTCAAACCTACTTCAAAAATATCTCCTGTTTCTGGTCTAAGGTTTGGGTTCCCTATTGTTGCGTAATTAGCACGAGTACCTATTGAAATTCTACTACTATTAAGATCTTCCCATGATGGAGCACGGAAAGCTTTAGAGTATTTACCATATAAGTTAAAGCTATCACTAACTTTATTAATTACTGCAATACTTGGAGCGATATTACTAAAGTCTTTACTTATAGGCTTTCCAACAGTACCTTTAAGATCACTTAGATATTGACTACCGGAAGCATACCATAAATCATCAGCTTTAGCATTAATATTATTTGCTTCATAACGGATTCCAGCAATGATATCCCAATTATCTAATGATATTTCATCTTGAATATATACCCCAAGTTTTAAGATATCAGAATCAGGATTTGATTTATAAGATCCTGTTTTAGCACTATTTGTAAATGTTTCCCTTGTCCTTGAAGCATCATTATTATTATATTCTATTCCATATGTAAGTTTCTGATTAGTACCTCGGTATTTAAAATTATTTGTTGATTGAAGGTTACCCCCAAACATTTCTTGTTTTAAAGCAACTTTAGTTTCGTTTTTCGCAAAGGCATTATAAATTTGTTCATAATTATTTTTATGTTCCATTGAATTGATATAAATTTTCCCAGACAACTTATCAATTAATTTGTCTTCATCAGCTTTGTAATTAAACCCTAAACTAACTCTAGTTCTTGTATTATCAGTTATATCTTTTGCACTTTGTGTGAATTCTTTAGCATTTATATAATCAGTCGCTCTTGAAGTAGTGTCCTTATCAAATGTTTCAAAGACTATATCATAATCAATCTTGTCTGAAGAATTTATAAGTTTAATGTAGTAACCATTGATATCTCCATCAATATCGCTTTGATATTTATTTACTGTATTTCTATTTAGTTCCTCAAAGCTTCCTGTGGTTGCAGAGATAATACCGGAGAGGTTACCCTCTTTGAAAGCATATTTTAATGAAGGCTGGTAAGAAGAATTTTGCGAATTATACGGAGATGATATTTCAGTCACGGATGTTTGACCATCTTTAAGGATGTCTTCAGGAGATAAAGATTTTAGAGAAACCACTCCACCCATAGCGTCACTACCATATAGGGAAGAGCCTGCACCTTTTAATACTTCAGCATTTCCAATAGCTGAAAAGTTTATATAGTTAAGTCTACTTGCTGCGAATGTTCCGCTTCTTCCATAACTAAACCTTGGGATGGGGATACCATCAATTAAAGTCAGAACTCTATTACCTTCAACTCCTCTAATATTAATATTACCCTTATCTCCTTTTACATAACTTCTAGCAGCAGGACCACCATCACCCCTCACAAAATCTTGAGAAGAAATAGATGCATCATATTTAAATAGGTCTCTCCAATCTAAGGGAGCTAGAGAATTAATTTCATCATAATCATATGAAGTAACAGAACCAGGAACATCTTTAACAGCTCTTTCTGTTCTTGTTCCAGTTACTGTGATCTTTAGAGTATCAAAACCTATGTAATCGCTTGTATTATCAGCCAATAAAAGAGGCTTCTCAAATAAAGAAGTTGTACCTTTAGTTTTTTCTTTAATTAATAGATTACTTGTTTCAGCAAAAGTTGCTGATGACAATGCAAATAGAGACGAAGTTAGTAAAACTTTTTGAAAGATTTTCAATTGTACCTCACACAATAATTTCTATAATATTTAGTTCAAGGAATTTTTTGAATATCAGTTGTCATAGAATTAAGCTGATTTTTGTAATAAATAATACATTCAAAAATTTGAGTTAAAGAATTGTATTATTTAAATTAATTTAATAATCAATTTTAACCTTCTTTAAATTAAATTTTACAAAATAATTATTTCAAAAATTTATTTAACAGGATAAATTTGTTTCCCATACGGAGTATCTGAAACCAAAACATCTATATCAAACACATTTTTAATAAATTTTTCGCTTATTATTTCTTTACTAAAACCATATCCCATAGATTTTCCATGCTTGAATGCAATTATTTTTTCAGTATATCTTGCAGCTAAATTCAAATCATGAAGAACGGTAATTACAGAAATATTTTTTTCGACTTTTAATTTTTTAATTATTTCTAGGAATTTTATTTGATATTTTATATCTAAAGAATTTGTTGGTTCATCAAGGATAAGAATCTCAGGATCTTGTGCCAAAGCCATTGCTAAATATGCTCTTTGTCTTTGGCCTCCAGATATTTGACTAATAAGATTATTTTTCAAATTGTACATATCGACTAAATTTAAAGATTCATTTATTTTTTCATTATCATATTTATTTAAATCAAATTCCCAAAATTTTTTGTATGGAGATCTGCCTAAGGCAACTAATTGACTAACTGTAATCATTAAATTTGAATTTAATTCTTGTGGTAAAAAAGCAATAGTTTGAGAAATCCTTTTACTTGAGAAAAACTTAATATTTTTATTTTTTAAATATATTTTACCTTTAAAAGTTTTTATTAATCTCAGAAGTCCCTTAATAAGTGTTGATTTCCCAGAACCGTTGGGTCCAATGACTCCTAACCATTCTCCAGAATGTACTGAGAGGTTGATATTTTGGAGAATGACTTGATTCTTATAACCTGCAGAAAAATTTTCTAATTTGAGATTTTCCATTATTTTTTATAACCAGTTTTTTTATAAAGAATAATCATAAATATTGGAGCGCCAATTAATGCAGTAACTATACCTACGGGAATTTCAACAGGACCTAATCTTGAAATTAAGTCTGCGCTACTTAATGTTAATGCTCCCATTAGTGCAGAAAAGGGAAGAATATACTTAAAATCATTTCCAATTAATAATCTTGAGAAATGCGGGACAATTAATCCTATAAAACCAATTAGCCCACCAATACTTACTGCGCAAGCTGTTAACAAAGTTGCGACGGCTCCAATCAGGCATCTTGATCTCAAAATAGAATTACCAAGACTGACCGATAATTCATCTCCAAGGCTTAGTAAATTTAGTTGTCTTGACAAAAATAATCCAATAAATAAAGCTAGCAATATAGGAAATGCTGCAAAATTAATTTCTTCCCATCCCCTTGCATTTAAACTTCCTATAAGCCAGTTCAATGCTGCTTGAATTCTTCCATCTTCAGCTTGTAAAAGTAATGTCGCTTGAATCGCTCCAAATAAGCTGCTAATAGCAACACCTCCTAAGACTAATCTCTCAACAACGATTTTATTTCCGTCTCTTGACAAAATAAATACTATTAATGTTGTAAAAATAGCTCCCATCCAAGCAGCAAAGGGTATAAAACTTTGCACAAGACCAAGAGTTATAAAAGCAACAATTACTAATCCTGATCCTGCTGAAATTCCAAGCAAATAAGGACTAGCTAAACCATTTTTAAGCATACCTTGTAAAAGGGCTCCAGACATCCCTAAAGAAGAACCTACCAACAAAGATGCTATTAATCTTGGTAACCTAAGCTCCCAAATTATTGTTTGATTTATTTCCTTTCCTTGCTTAAGAATTGCTAACCATATATCTTCCATTGAGATGAAGATCGCGCCTTTCATTAATGAAATTGTAGAAATAGTAAGCAAAAGTAAAATAACTATGAATGATAATAAAAGTTTTTTATTGAGATTTATGATTTTGTTTCCTGAACACTAATAATAATTATTAATTAATTTAAGAATTTTTCAAGAATGAATAAATATTTAGAAACTAAAGTAATATTTTATTTTGTGTTATCGATCAAATTAATTGGTATAAATACTGCGATACCTGCAACAGACAGGCGGACTCGAACCGCTGCACCCCTTAATGCCATGCACATGCAGGTGCATTACCAACTTAGCCATGGCCTAAAATCATAAAGATTTCAATGATTATAGTAAATTCTTACAATATAACTGTCACATTTAACTACTCAAATCTAATTTTCTAAATTATCTGATTAGAAAACATAGTCTATCTAATAATTAAAATCACATATTGAAGATCTAACAATTTTTTTATTAAAGAAATTATTAAATATTTATTATTTTCTAAAAAAGAAATTATTTATTTAAATTTTTAAATTAATAATTTATTTTGATAAGTGTCTTATTAAATTACAAAATAGAAAATCCTTAGTTGTTTAAATAAATATATATAGCTCAGATAAATAGTAAAAATTTTTTTAACTAGGAATCTAAGGATGATATTAATAAAGAGAATCTAAAGTAAATAAGAATAAAACAATATTTTATTTAGGTAAGCTTAATCTATACATCTTCAGAATATATACTGATAGAAAATTATAAAAAACTATTAATAGTTATAATTATGAAAAAAAATATAAATTTTTACATATAAGATATTAAAAAATTTTTTTTATAATAAATTTATAAACAAATTACTTTTAAAGATCATCCTATGAAGAAAATTAATAAATAAATATTTAAGAGAAAAATTAATTTTTTTAAGGTTATTTATAAATATAATTTAAATAACGTATTAAATCATAACAGTATTTCATATAATTATTGCTATAAATTCTACCCATTTCATAATTCACTTAGATGATTCAAAGATTTAAAAACAATTATCTAAAAGTATTTATAAAGCTAAATTTTGGCTTAATTTTTTTCATAATATCTTATTCACTACATAAAAATTCACTTGCAAAAACAAATTCATTTAATAATAGTAACCCTATTTTTAATTTAGATAAGAATAATTCATTATTGAATCTGAAAAAGTACTTTATTTCATCAATTAAATGGGAAAGATATGATAAACCATCTAACTTCAATCAGATTGATATCAAATGGAATAAATACTACAAAGAGAAAGAAAACGAGAAAGATATCCTACCTCCTTTCGAAAAGCAGATTAAAAAAGGGAAAAAGAATAAAAAAGTTAAATTAAATTCACTTAATAGGTCATTAATTTTCGATGATAAAATCATAGGTCCAGACATTAGCTGGCTAGTTCCACCAGGATTGAAATGGACTAAAAACTTTAAAGTTGATTTTTCTACAAGAGGGCATAATAGAAGAATAAATAATGACCCATTCTTTGGCTGGAATGGGGGAGATGCTGTTGGACAAATTTACTTACAACCAATACATTGGTATAAATATAGCTTGGGAATAAATTTTGGAGTAAGAAGTATATATTCTGGCTCGAGGAAAGGGGGAAGTTCAGACATTGGAGAGGGTCTTTCAATGGGTTTTAGAATTGATAAAGCTTTATCTAATGATTCAGGAATTGCTTTTGGTGCAGAGCAACTTCTACATTTTGATGGTTTGACAGATACAGGGAGAGATATATATATTACAGCTACAAAAAGTTGGTGGCATAAAAAAATAGAGGGAAAATTTCCACTAAAAATAGCAACCTTTGGTTTTGGAACTGGTAAGTTATCTGAGGGGAATATAAAAGGTTTATGTTCTGATTTGTTTGGAGGATCTGGTACTGAAGTAGCCCATCAGAGAAGTTTATGTTGGTCACCTATCTTTTCAATCACTAGAGTTCACAATCCAAAATTCTCTACATTTTTTGAATATAACAGTAAATGGTTTTTACTTGGAAACTCAATAATACCCAATCAGAACATCCCATTAAGAGGAACTTTTGCTATTCAATTATCAGATCATATAGATAACTATAAATTAAACAATTTCAATGAACTAAAATGGGTATTTAGATTAAGCTATGGCTTTTAGCTTTTCATATTTTTCTCCAAACAGCTAATAATTTTCCCTGTAAAACAACTTCCTCTAATTCTAATAAAATTGGTTCATAAGCAGGATTAGCTGCTTCTAAAGAAATCTTATTTCCTCGTTTGAAGAAATATTTTAATGTAGTTCCTAGTCCTGGAACTAAAGCACTTACGATTGTGCCATTTTTTATTAAATATGTATCTTTAATAGGCTCCATTAAAACCATATCTCCATCAGCGATATATGCATCTATCATTGAATCACCATTAACGGTAAGCGCAAAAACATCCCTTTTTTTTAAAATATCTGAAATATCCAATTTTTCATTTATATCTGAAAAAGTTTCAATTAAGCCACCGGCGGCAACGGAGCCTAAAATTGGCACACCCTCAATTATTTCATCAATAATTTGGAGTGTTCTAGCTTTGCCTTCTTGCCATGATATGTATCCTTTTTCTTGTAAGTGTTTTAAACGACTTTGAATAGGTGCTGGAGATTTTAAACCCATTGCTTCCATCATTTGTCTTATCGAAGGACTATGTTGAAAGTTTTTCATATAATCTTTAATCCAGCGATAGAGCTCATTTTGCGCATCTGTAAGATTTTCGTTAGAAGAATTTACCACATCATGAAATTAGAATTAATACATTTGTACCATATAGAAAATTTATTGCAAATTTTCATGCTAATAAGCAGGCTAAAAGTGCTTGTTGAACGTGCATTCTATTTTCAGCCTGTTGAAAAATTCTGCTTCTTTTACTTTCAATTACTTCATCTGTAATCTCTTTTGATCTATACGCAGGAAGGCAATGAAGAACAATAGCATTTTTTAAAGCTTTACTTAATAAATAACTATCAATAGTAAATCCATAAAAATCTTTATCTTTATTTTCTTTTTTATTCTCTTCTCCCATAGAAGACCAAACATCTGTATATAAAACATTTGCGCCATGGACAGCAGTAATTGGATCATTAGTAATTTTCAATAAATTTTTATCCTTATAAATTTTGAGTGCTTTACTAATTACGATTGGGTTTGGTTCAAAACCTTTCGGGCAAGCTATCCTTACTTCAACTCCTAATAAAGCTCCACATAAAATAAGTGAATTAGCCACATTATTGCCATCACCTATAAATGTCAAAACAACTTTTTCAGATTCAGAGAATTCCTCTTGAATTGTCATAAAATCAGCTAAAGCCTGGCATGGGTGCTCTAAATCTGTGAGAGCATTAATAACAGGGATGGTAGACCACTCAGCAAATTCTTCTAAATCAGACTGTTTAAAAGTTCTAATTGCAAGTACATCGCAATATCTACTTAACACCCTCGCTGTATCCCTTATTAATTCTCCTCTCCCTATTTGCGATGTACTTGGATTTAAATCAATTGTAGTTCCACTCAACCTTGACATCCCTACTTGGAAACTGACTCTTGTACGTGTGGAAGCTTTATCAAAAATTAAACCTAAAACTTTATTTTTATATTCAATCTCAAAATCCTTGTTTTTGAAAGATTTTGCAAGTTTTAAGATATGATTAAATTCATTAATTGATATATCTAAACTTGATAAAAAATTTCTTTTATTAAGTTTGATAGGTTGAAACATTTAGATTTTATAAATGAATGAATTAAGCAGGCATTTTAGATTCAGCAAGTAAAGATTTTAAATCTTCACCTTCAATAACTTCCTCTTTTAAAATTTTCTGTGATATTGATTCAAGAAGTTCAAGATTATTTCTTAAAATTTCTAAAGCTTTTTGATGAGCATTGTCTACAAGATCCCTGACTTCCTTATCAATAGCTTGAGCAGTAGCATCACTGACAGCTCTGCGCGGGTTATTACCATTACCTAAGAATTGCCCACCACCTTGCTTATCATAAGCCAATGGTCCTAAGATTTCACTCATACCAAAAGTACCTACCATTTGTTCTGCAATGTCAGTTGCTCTTTGTAAATCATTGGAGGCTCCGGTTGTAATTTTACCGAATACAATTTCTTCAGCAGATCTTCCTCCTAACAAAGTTGCTATTTGACCCTGCAATTCTTCTTTAGAATTTAAAAATCTCTCTTCGGTAGGTAACTGTAATGTATAGCCTAAAGCACTCATACCTCGTGGGACTATTGAAATTTTTGCAACTTTAGAACCACCAGGCATAAGATGGCCAACTATTGCATGTCCAACCTCATGGTAAGCAACTACTCTTTTTTCATCATCTTGCAATACCCTACTTTTTTTCTCTAAACCTGCTACAACTCTTTCAATTGCTTCACTGAGATCTTGTTGTTCAACGTTTTTTCTATTAGCTCTAGCAGCTAGCAAAGCCGCCTCATTTACCATATTGGCTAAATCAGCGCCAGCGAATCCAGAAGTAGCTTGTGCGATAGAATCCAAGTCAATTGCTTCAGCAAGTTTTACTTTTTTTGTGTAAATTTCTAATATTGTTTTTCTACCTGAGAGATCAGGTCTATCGACAAGTACTTGCCTATCGAATCTTCCAGGTCTTAATAATGCAGCATCAAGGACTTCAGGTTGGTTAGTAGCAGCTAAAACGATTACTGGTTTATCTGAAGCAGTAAATCCATCCATTTCTGTGAGTAATTGATTTAAAGTTTGTTCTCTTTCATCATTGCCTCCAACTACACCCATTGATCCTGATCTACTTTTACCTATTGCATCTAATTCATCAATAAAAATTATGCATGGTGCTTTTTTCTTTGCTTGTTCAAACAAATCCCTTACCCTAGCAGCACCTGCTCCAACAAATAATTCTACAAATTCTGAACCAGATATAATGAAAAATGGAACCTCAGCTTCTCCAGCAACCGCTTTTGATAAAAGGGTTTTCCCAGTTCCAGGAGGACCAACAAGCAATACCCCTTTTGGAATTCTTGCTCCGATATCTGTATATCTATCAGGTTTTTTAAGGAAATCTACAATTTCAGTTAATTCATCTTTAGCTTCATCAACACCTGCCACGTCTTCAAATGTAATTTTTGATTCATCATCAGGAACATAAACTTTTGCCTTACTTTTAGTGAAACTCAACGCGCCCTGAGCGCCTCCGCCTCCCATACTTCTTCTAGCAAAAAATTGTAGAACTAATATAAATATCAGAGGAGGTACGACCCAACTAAGTATTGTTGAGAAAATATTTGGTTTTTTGGGAGGAGCTGCTGCAAATTCGACCCCTTTACTTTCCAATCTCTGAGGTAAATCCATATCAAAGATAGGAGTTGTAGCGAGAACAGACGGTGCTCCCTCTTCTGCTCCATTTAATTCATATCTTATTTGCTCTTGTGTTATGTAAGCTCTCTTAACTTCTCCATCATTTACTTGATCTATAAAAAGGGAATATGGCACTCGCGGGATCTGCATATTTTGGTTAGGAAATAGACTACTAAATAAAAGTAGCGCTCCAACACCAATAAGAATTATATTGATGATACCAAATCTTCTATTAGGTTGATTATCATCTTGTCTTATGGGCATGATTAAAACTTATTTTTATACAGTATAAACTAAACAACTTAATTTCGTATTTAAAGTTTTTGATTTTAGTGAGAACCGTAAGTCAAATAATTAAAAAGTAAAAAAATTAAATTTTATCCTTCAAAAAATATCTTAAAAATATATCTTGATAAAAAGTCTTGGTTTCTTGTAGATCTAAATTAATTACTTCAGCCATTGAGGTAAATTCAAAATCATTAAAAGGAGCCATAGAATTATTACCTCCCAAAACTTTAGGTGCAATAAAAGTTATACATTCTTGAATGCAACCAGCTTTGACAGCTGACGTAGCAAGATTTGCTCCACATTCCCATAAGACTTTATTACATCCTCTTTCGGCTAAAATTTCTGAAAGAAATTTTGGATTATCACAAGGAGCTTTTACCACTTCAACATTTTTGGGGATTCTGACTAAATACTCTTCATTTGCCTTTGAAGAATCATAAACTATTAGTGTGTTAGATAATTTAGTATCCCAGAGTTTCGCATTTTGAGGCAAATCCAGAGATCTAGTAAAAACAACTCTTAAAGGTTCATGTTGTTTTAAACCACGAGTTGTTAATAGTGGATTATCTTTTCTCAATGTATTCCCTCCAATTATAACTGCATCAAAGTCTGATCTTAATTTATGAACTTGTGAACGAGAATATTCATTAGTAATCCATTTACTTTCTCCATTTTTGAGCCCTAACCTCCCATCAATACTCATGGCCCATTTTAAGACGCCATAAGCTGATTTTTGAAGATTTTTATGAATAAAAGATTTATTTAAATCTAATGCCTCTTTCTCGCATAATCCTAAATGTACTTCTATTCCAGCATTCTTCAGAATTTTTATTCCTTTTCCAGCGACTCTTAAATCTGGATCTTTTATTGATACAAATACCTTTTTTATTCCTGAAGAGATTATCCTATCTACACAAGGCGGAGTTCTCCCTCTATGACAACAAGGTTCCAGATTGACATACAGAGTCCCACCATAAGGATTATCTTTTAGATTATTGAATGCCATGGCTTCCGCATGAGCCATACCAGCTTTTTGATGAAAACCTTCTGAAATTAATTTACCTTTTTTATCCAGAATTACTGCACCAACTAGTGGATTTGGGCTCGTAAGACCTCTACCAAGAGAGGCTAAACGTATTACTCTTAACATCCATTTTTTGTGAATGCAATCGTCTCGCATCATTTTAAGATTGAGTTCTTAAGGCCCTCCATTCTTTTACCAAAAAGGGAGGCACGGGGAGCTCTGAGAAGACTCCTTGTAAAGAAAGTCTTAAAGGTCTATTTTGAGAAATATCCTCAAGTAAATTTTCTAGATCAAATTCAGCAGCAGCTTGTCTGCTATCCTCTGCAAGCTCAACATTTTGTAAAGTAATATCATCTAACTTCCATTTCTTTCGTCCAGACTCTACATCAAGGGAAAGAGGATGATCAATCCTTAAATTTCCGGGATATCCAATTACCCTTAAGACTAATTTTTCATCATTATTTGGTGATTTATATGCCACTAATTGCCAAGTTTCATAGTCAAGATCTCTTAGGAATTCTGTACTAGCATTTATCAAACCACCATTTATTTGAGTTTCTGCAACTTCTGCATATGATATTGAAGGATTAAATAATAAAGGAATAGTAACTAAGCAAATAAGAATTTTTGCTAAGAATTCATTTACTAATTTTGAAATTTTCTTCATTTTCAGAGTCCATTAGGGCATCAAGTGTAACAGCCGTTCTTACAAGAGAGTGATATTTCTTAAGAATTTTACGATTTCTCTCAATTGATTTTGAAAAATCTCTAGATTCATTTTCAGAGAAACTTTTTGCTAAATCGTTGGAATC
>MDTA01186222.1_pt1 | contig 37535 bp, 50 predicted proteins | sample 811151 | NCBI WGS metagenome assembly MDTA01 (sample SAMN05326648, study PRJNA326480) | marine metagenome | isolation source: seawater | place: Indian Ocean: South | collected 2010
GGCGGATGCGCCCGCTGTCGATCGCTTCCTCCAGCCACAGCGCGAACACCATGGAGGCAAACCGGCTGGGAATGATCTTCCGGCGGCCCATAAAGTAGCGCCAGCTTTCCATCATGCTGGCCCGGGCAGTGCTGTAACTCAGTTGCCGGTAATCCTTGGTCAGCGATTCGCTGGAGGTGTTGGTGCCGGCGGCAATCCAGCGAGTGATGGAGGACTCCAGTTCGCTGAAGCCGTTGTCGGCATTGGCGCTGGTCAGCAACTTGAGCTCTTCACCCGGCATCAGGTGCGGGATCTTCACGCCGTTCAGGCGGATATCGGCACCCTCGTGGTAATCAGCGAGGGTGCTCATGTATTGAGTGAGCTTGTCGGTGCTCAGGTCGCCACCGATAATCTCCATGGCGGCTTCGTTGCCCAGCTCACTCTCAATCACCGCCGCGTACATGGCGTTAACAATGGCGTTCTGCAGCTTGGTCTGCTGCAGTTTGCTCAGCTGGGGCAGCTGTTCCATCACGCTGAGGAACTGGTTTTCCCCTCGGGTCTGGCCATCGCCACGAGGCTCGAACACGTGCAGAAACTGCTGCCGCCCCCACCGGGTTTCCCTGGGCACGAAGGTCCAGGCGTTGCCCATGCCATCGGACAGGCCATAACCGGTGATGTCATGGTTGCGAACCCAGTAACCAACGGCTGCACCGAAGCGGTCGACCTTTACGCCAGCCCGCAGGCTGTTGCTGTCCGGCGCGTGATTCGGGTTGCACACCCGGTGGTGGTTCACCAGCTTGATGGCCGTGTTGAACAGTGCCCCGGGCCTGCCGGTGATCCATTCAGCGGAGGCCATACCCTCGCCGGCGCTGGTGTGGGTGGCCGTAATTTCCCGACACATCATGGTCAGGGTGCGCTTGCGCTCGGCGTCCACGTAACAGTTGATCGGGTCTTCCGCGTACTCGGTGAAGGCGTCCTCCACCTCTTTCGCAAAGGCCCGGGCATCCTCTTCGCTCATGCCCAGCGTCCGCCATTTCGGCTTATAGCTTAGCCGGAACATGTGGCCAACGATGTTGTCCACGTGCAGCTGCACGCCGTTTTTGGCCAGGGCATGGTTGCGCACCAGGTCTTCTGCACGAGCGTTGCCACGCTTCAGGTCTGGCAGCAGGGCCGCATCCGCCGTCTTGGCGCGCGGATTCCAGCGCTGCAGCTGGCCACCAAAGCCGGTACCGGTGCCGGTGTAGCTCTCAGCCTTCTGGATCGGCCGGCCCGAGCTGTCGACAAAGCTGATATCTGGCATCTTCACAGAATGAACCTCGCAGGACGACGGCGACGGCCGGCGCCACCAAGCTGGCTTTCCAGGCTGGCGATGTAGGCCGCCAGGTCTTTCTTGCTGGCCTGGGAGAATTCAACGGTTTTGCCATCGCGCTGAATGCGCACCACAGCCTGCCCGGTCAGCAGGTTGTGGTAGGCTTCGCGGGCCTCCAGCAGCTGGGTTTCAAGACTCATCGCATTCTCCGGGCAATATCAGCCAGGCTTGCGCCTTCTGGCTTTGAATTCTGGGGTTTGGTTTCGCTTATCTGTTTGGGCTTCTCCGGGACGGGCGCCGCGACTGATGGCGCCAGTAGGTCTCCCTGCATCAGCTGCGCTTCCAGGGCATCCCACTGGTCCGGCTTGCGAACGTGAACCTTCACAGTTCTGGCGGCATGCAGTGCGTACACTTCGCAGTCCAGCCCCTCATTGCGCACACCAGCTTTCGGCTGCCAGGTCTTCCGACCGCCTCGCCTGCGATCAGGCGCTTTAATCTCAGCCGTTATCTGGTTGTAGTAGTCATCCCTCACGCCCTGGTACCAGTGCATCCGGCCCGGGCCGTTGCCGGTGAGCTTCAATCGGGCGTCGATCAGGTCCTTGCCCTTCTCTGTACCCACCATGAACACCGGCAGGCCATAGCGGCTGGCCTTGGTGGTCTTGGCGTTTACATCAATCTTCTTGGCCGGGGTGACAATCTCGCGGTTCAGGTTGTTGCTTTCACCCTTGATCGCCATCACTTTCACGCCCCGGCCACGCCGGCTGCGCACGTAGTGATACACGGCATCATTGGTTTGGCCATCGGAGGAGTCGATGCTTGCAGCCGACACCTGCAAGTTGAAGCCGAGCTCATGCCGATAGGCGCCAAACAGGAATTTATCCAGCTCATCCCATACCGGCTCTGCCTTATCGCTGCAGCTGCCGGCGGCATAGATTTCGCCCCAGAACACCAGCCAGCTTTCCTCTCCCCGGCCCCAGGCGCGAACGATGATCGCCAGGCGATCGTGCTGAACGTCGACACCAACCGTGAGTACCAGCCCGCCGGCGGGTACCGTCAGTTCCTGATACTCTTCTGCCCGCTCGCGCAGCGTGTCGGTATCCGGCGCATCTGTTCGGTACTCGTAGGACAATCCCAGGGTGTTGTTGACGAAGCCGATCATGTAGCTGTCATCACCCAGATTCAGGTGGTGCTGGGCCTTGAGATATTTCTCAACCAGCAGTGGCAGCTTCGAGCCCGGGAACGGGCTGTAAAGTTCGTTGATGTAGAAGCCAGCGGTACCTCGGAACGGCTTGTGGGCTTTCCAGTAGCCCTTTTTCACGTTCCGGTTTTTGTCGATATCCCGCCACAGCACACCACAGTGCGGGCAGCCGTACCGGGCAGTGTCTGGCTGGGATTTGCCAAGCACCTCATCCGCAACTGGCGCGTCTTCATTCCACACCACGTTGTCCCAGCTGAGCACATGCTCTTCATTGCACTCATGGCATGGCACCATGAACATGCGCTGATCACTGGAGGCGAAGGCCTCATCAACGCGGGACAGGCCCTTAACCGTCGGCGTTCCGCCGAAGATCACCTTCCGGTATTCGTAGGTCTTCGCTCGTTCCTCGAGGAGGTTGATGGAATCGCCCTGCCCGCTGACGCTGGTGTTACAGTCGTCTGGTTCCTCAACGCAGACCACCGGCGCGGAAAGCGACTTCACGTTGTCGGCTGCGTTCGAGGCCACCAGGGCAAGGAAACCTCCCGGGAACTTCTTGAAGTCGTTCCGGTTGCCGGAACTGCGAGAAGTAGAGACATCCACCAGCGCCCGCAGAACCGGTGTCACCTCAATCATCGGGTTGAACTTCTGGTCCAAATACTTCCGAATCGTCTTTTCTTTCGGAAACAGAAGCACGATCGGGCACGGATCGTTGTGAATCCGCCGGCCCAAGTAGTTGTTCCAGGCACCATCTGTCCAGGCCACCTGTGAGGACTTCCGACACACCAGCTTCTTCACCGCCGGATTATCCAACGCATCCAGAATGCCAGGCACCCACGGCGTCAGGTCCGTGGAGTACTTACCCGACCAGGCACTACTCTCCTGGGCAATGTACCGGTGCTTGTTGGCCCAATCAGTTGAGCTGATCTTCTCCGGTGGCCGGAACTTCGCCATGGCCTGGGCCATCACCCGGTCCAGGTTCGCGGCCAAGCGCTGCCAGCTGTCGGAGGACGGATCGAGAATGCTCATTCAGTAGCTCGATATCGAGATCGATGTCGTACAGCGTATCGATCTCAGTCTTGAGTTTCGGGTTGCCCGTCAGCAACTCAGTGCGGATAGACAACGCCACGGATTCCAATCGAGCCCCCACCAGTACCGCTGGTACCAGTTCTTCAAGATCCTTCGCCAGGGCCAGCTCCTCGCGGTCCCCTTTGATGCGCTCCAGGCGCTCACGGGCTGACTCATGGCGGGCGCCGTTAACTGCGCGCTCCATCAACCACTCGTGAACATCCTGGGTATCGTACTCATTCGCCTGACCCCGGCCACCAGCTTTGGCGATCGGGAACGAACCGTCTTTCTGGTAAGCCGTAAAAGACCTTTCGGAAATGCCGAAGATCTCAGCGAGCTCTCGCTTGTTTACTCGCTTACCCATTGCTAACTCTCTGATTCAAAACCAAGGAAGGAAGGCCAAGGTTGCGCCAAGTCTGCGAAAAAACCGCGAGTCTGCGCTCCCTCAGTGGCGCCACCCGCCAGAAGGACCCGTGCCCATCAGGCTGTGACCTTGAACTCTGTGGATCCGCCTGCAGCAACACAACGAATCGCTGTAACTGCGTTCACCATCAGCGAATCCGTGTAGCCGCTGACATCACCTTCGGACCAGGGCTTACCTTCTGCCGAACCATCTTCGACTGCAGCGACATCATCCTGAGTGTATTCAACCCGGGCGGTACCAGCAGCTGGCGCCACACTTACCAGGACATCACCAACCCCAGCCGGAAGGAACAGCCACTCACCCGTAGCACTGGTCACTGTTTCTTTATGGATGAAGCGCTGCCGGGGAATCGTGCGGTTCTGCTGGAACTGCTGGTCATCCTGATCTGGAGAAAGAGTGTTAGGCATAGTGGTCACCTGAAGAGTGTTTGGTTAACGGATCCAGTCAGTGAACGGAACAGCGGCTGGAACAGACCCCGGGGGGAGGTGGCAATTTGCTCAACTACTTTCAGTGTGGCACTCACCACCGACTCATTACCCGCATCATCAACGCCTGTCGCTGTCATTGTGTAGGTGCCAAGGGCAAGCTCATTCAGCTGCTGAGTCCAGGCGCCGTTCGATAGCGTCGGGGTGTAGTTTGAGCTGTGCGTTACATCCACGCCCTCAACCTGAAGCGTGATTGCGCTTGCATCTCCTGCACTGCCCGAAGCGATGGGGGTAGTATCCAACGTGGTTAGTGCGTTAATGCTGATTGCCGGCGCTATGTCATCGACCACCGTCACACTGAAGGCATCCTGAATGCTGCCGTCCGCACTAACCGCCGTAGCAGTCAGCGTAAAAGGCGAAGCACTCACATCGTTGGCGTTAACGTTCCCGCTCAGCACAGAGCCAGAGAATGACAGCCCTGAATCCGCTGGAATGCCGGTGAGCGTGTAAGAGCTTGCACCGCTGAAGTAGTTGTCCAGATCAATGCTGACGGCATCGGTTTCGCCCAGGCTGAGATCCGGAAGCACTACATCCTGTGTTGGGAGCACGGCGGCTCGGGTTGTCCTGGTGAACGTGTCCGATACGCCGCCCGCCGTGAACACTGCATTCGCTGCGGTTTCAAATTCGCTGCTGGCCTCAAGTGTCAACTTGACCTTGTAGTTCAGTTGCAGATTTGTGTTGGCCGTGGTGTTGCCGCCAAACGTCGCGCCGCCGTCAGTCGATACCGCATAAGAGCCGCCAGTGATTGACGCAGGCACATTCTCGCCAGGCTCTACATCGGTGATCGTGATGACGTTAGATTCGTCTGTTGATCCAGGCTCTACATCGGCCTGGTCAATAAACGTGAACTGTGCCGGGGTGGTGTCTACCGCCGAAGCCAGGCCAGTCGAATCAACACTGGTCGCCGTTACTGTTCCGTCCAACTCCACAAACCAAATATCAAAAACATCTTCGGTGTCGGTGGTGACGTTGGCGAATTCGTCAACGGTCAGCTCTGAATCCGTGAATACAATCTGCTCGCCAACGACCGGCTGTGTTGCCCACTCTTGGAAAATGTAATCATCGAAGCCGGTTGCCAGCGTTACGGCGGTTTTGCCTGTAGGCGCATCGTAAGCCACTGTGGTCGTTGCACTGCTTGGCCCGGTGCCTGCTGCCAGAGTCGTGATGCTTGTGCTTGCAGTCGTTCCTGGTCCAGTAGCATTAACCGCCCGGATCTCAACCGTGTACGAAGTCTCGGCAGTAAGTCCTGAAAGCGCCACTGGACTGGCAGTGCTTGCCCATGCCTCAGCACCCAGGCGGTATTCAAATCCGGTCTGGTCGCTCAGGTCATAGGTAAACGGGATAGATGCGGTGGTTTCGCCAATGGTGGCCGTGCCAATCGTGATGGCTCCTTGCGGAACTTGAGCGACTGCGCCGATTGTGTAGCTGATCGCTTCAGTAGTGCCATCGGCTCGCAGGTGGCGGATGGTGTACGTAGCATCTGCGCCAGTGATTGCGCCGTCCACGCCAACAGTAAGCGCGTCAGGATGTTCAATCTGGTCGCCAGCCACCGGGGTCTGGGAAAAGCTCGCATCACCGGCCCAACTGGTCAGGGTGACGAATGACCGGCCAGACTCTGGCTGATACGCGACAGTCATTGTCGCAGAACTTGGCACCGGATCAGTCGTTTCTGTGGCACTGGCCACCGTGCCGCCACCCTCGGCATTCACCGCCCGCACTTCGATCAGATACGGCGTATCGGCAGTCAGGCCAGTCAGCGATACCGGGCTACTGGTGGAAGTCCAAGTGCCGCCGTCTACGCGATACTCAAAACCTGTCTGATCCGTGTCGCTGTAGGTGAACGGTAGATCAATCGTGGTCTGACCAATCGTGGCTGTGCCGAGCGTGATGGTGCCTTGCGGAACCTGCGCGGGTGTGCCGATCTGGAAGCTAACCGCCTCAGTCGTCCCATTCGCCGCCTGAATGTGCCGCAGCGTATAGGTGCCATCAGCACCCGTGACCGTACCGTCCGCATTCAGCGTCAGCGTATCCGGACCTTCCACCTGATCCGTGGCAACCGGCGTTGTGGTGAACGCCGCATTACCCGCCCACGACGTCAGGTCAATGTACGCTCGACCCGCCGCCGGTTGATACGTGACGCTTGCGGTTGCCATCAGCTCAACTCCACCGTGACGTTACCGAACAGCACCAGATTGGCGGTGCCAGTTGTCGGCAGGCTCGGCATGGTGCCGCTGAAGGTGCCCGTGCCATCCCCGTTGTCGCTAATCGTCGGGCTGGCAACGGTGATGGTGTTGGTACCGTCGCTGACGGTCAAGGTTGTGGGGATAGTGGCGTAGTTGCTGTAGCTGCCTGAGATTGTGCCGCCTGGGGTGAGTTCGGTTTGGGTAACGGTGAGGGACGCGGGGGGCGGCCCTTGCTCTACGATGAAGCCTGCGTTGACATAAGACCAGCCATCGCTGGATATATCAGTTCGATATTCAACCGTGATCGTCCCGGATACCGGCGAAATGTCCGTAAACAGCTTTAGCTCACCGGTGCCTTTCTCCACACCCTCAGAGTTGAGAACCTGTGACGCGCCGCCGTTGACTCGAATCTCCATCTTGCGGTTAAAGCCCTGAGATGATGTAAAGCCCAAGTCGTAAAGCGAGCTGTTATCCAGATTTGTAATTTCTGCGGCCGCCCAATTAGTTGCGTCGTTCATCGCGTGGGACTCAGCCATGATGATGGCTTCATCTATGTAAGCGGCATCTCCGGTGCCGACCGCGCTCGCCCCGGAAGTGAACTCAGAATTCGGCGCTGTGGTGTAAGCAAATGACCAGCCTGTAGATACGCCTGCCTCGTCATTAAGGGCAACCGGGCTGTTGTCGATCCGTATGTCGTTCCACGTTTTGCCGGTGTTTGCAGGCGCGTTGTCGCGCTGAAGTGCAAGATACGCAGCGGTCATGTCAAGTCCTCTGGAATGTCGGCTCTGATCACAACATCATCAATGGCGTACCATTCCTGATATTGGTCTTCGTTAGTCAGATTCTCGTCGCGCCAGTAATCGTTTCCGCCGATACCGACAATGTTCCACTTGACGCCAGTAGCCTCGCTCGGAATCCACTGTACATCGGCGTCCATCACCAGCAGGCCGTCCAGCCACTGCATATACTTGCCGTCCTTGACGCCCGGTGTATTCATCTTCACGAAAAACGCCATTTTCGTCCAAGTGCCGTCCGGGCCGTAGATTTGAGGGTGCGTGACTGACGTGGCAATGTCGTGATCGATGAAGCCGCCGTTGAGTTTGTCGGGAATTTGAACGCCGGGAACCATGGCAGGCGGGTTGGAAGTCCAGTTTCCGGGATAATCGCCAGAGCCAACAAGGCCCCTTGGCAAATCTATGGAGCTGTCATTCATGCCATAGCTGTTGCCATGGTATCCGCCCCTAAAAGAGACGAAGTTGTTGGTGTGCGTTTCCGACGCCTTGTACTGCCACATAACGACCGGGCCATTCTCTCGCCCGCCGCCATAGCCGAACATTTCACCCTGACCGCTCCACGACGAAAACCGGAATATTTTTGAATGCCCCGCCCACGACCATCCCGGCTGAAATCGAATGTAAAACTCGCAATAAAGTTGGTCGTAGCCGTCTGGAAAATACTTCACAAGAAAGTTTTCAGAGTTATACCTATCCCAACCTGCGTCGTAATAGTCACGATAACCAACAAAACTTTTGCCAACTCCACCTCGCGCCTTGTCAGCATTGCTGGCCAGAATCTCAAGGGACTCATGCCCGCTCGGATACCCCTCGGAAGGCGACCAATGCGGGTCTTGTCGGATCGCATCCCACCCAATAGGCAGCGTGTGCGTATCAGCAAACTGCTCACGATCTACCGAATGCATGGCGCTGGTGTAATCGGGCTGGTTGTCGAAGTTGTCCTGAAACAAGACGCCTTCGGGAACGACTGGCACAGCGGTGGTGGCGTAGTCCATTGGCGTACTCCATGCGCTCGGGCCATTTTCGTCCAGCCCGCGAACCTCGACCGAATAGGTCTGCTCAGGCGTCAGCGCTGAAGCGGTTAGGCCAGAGAAGGCCGCGCCCCCATCTACGCGGATTTCGTAAGACGTTGCGCCTTTGCCGTCTGTGATAACAGCCGTGATGCTGTTGCTTGTTGACGCAAGATTGAATTCAGGCGTGTCCGGGCCGGTCAGGCGAGTGCCATCACGGAAAGGTGCTGCCGTCGCAATCACCGGCTGACCGGGAGGCGGATTCGGAACGATCTTCGTCTCCGGTGTCAGGTTTGCTAGGACTATGGGTGCGGGCATTATTTGGTCCCCTCACGTTCATTCCATGCCCGAGCATCGGCCTTGTCCGCATTGCACTCGCCAACCGTGCTCTTCAGCACTTCAACGTACTCAGGGCAGTAACCAATCACGTTAACCTCCGGTCCTGGAATCACTGTCGCTTCCAGGTACTCCGCCGGCACCCTCTCCCGCACGATCTCGGTTCGGGTCAAGTACCGTGTCTCGGCGCATGATGTTAAAAACAGCATCAGGCCAAGGCTGATCAACACATTCCGGAGCATCTTCTAGGGCCTTTATGAGTTCTTCACGGGTTTGGGCCAATTGCTCATCGCGGAGCCGGCCCCGGCGCTGGCGTTCAATGGCTTTCTGCTCACGCCAGGCAATGTCTTTTTCGAGGTACTTGATTGAGGCGACGTTCTCGCGGTTCGCCTGGGCCGCATTGCTGATGATCACCGCCTGGGTGGCATTCTTCTCCAGCAGCTGCTCGCGATCGCTCCAGAGCCACCAGAAGGCACCAAGCACAACAACCACCAGCGTGCCGATGATCGGCACCAGGTACGGCGCCAGATTTGCCTTGGCCGCTTCCAGGATCATCCGAGCTTACTGGTGAAGAACTGTGTCAGGAGCTGCTTCACCTTCTCGGCGCCCAGATGGGCAATCATGCCCGAGGCAGCAACACTCAAACCTGGGGACCAAGTGAAGAGCTCAACGCAGATCATGTAAGTCACGAAGGCGAAGAAGCCGGCGGAAGCGATGGCCAACGCGAATGCGCAAAGGTCCCACTTCTGAGTACCGTTCTTCACCTCAGCAAGGTAGGCAAGGCCACCGCCAAAGATACCGGCAACCACCGCCAGGATGGCGTCCCAGTACTCCACGGCCTTGGCCAGCAACATTGCGAGGGTTTTCTCAGGCATTTTCTTGTCCATAGCATCCAGGGTTCACGATCAGGCAGAGGGATAGTGTTTCCAGGGCAGCTGGAAATGAGGCCCATCCTTGAAAGTTTCCCAGTCACCGCCCCACTCGATAGGCACGCCAAGCTCCTCAGCGGCCTGCTTCATCGCGTCAGCGATCTTGTAATACAGTGGCCAGTCCCAGCGCACACCGCCGGTTACCCAGGCACCCAGATCCACCGCATGGCCAGTCAGGTGCCGGCTGTTCATGGTGGTGGATGCGCCAGAGTCGAACAGTTCCTTCTGGCGAGACCTGGAACGCAGCCCTTCCAGAACCGTGAAATCCACTTGCGTAATCTGGATGGCACGCTCAACCACAGAAAAGAGATCGTCATGAACACCAGAAAGCCGCGCCATTGATCGGTTGCTCAGCTTGAAGGCCATAACGCTCTCCCAGAATTGGAAAACAGCCCGAGACAACAAAACTCGGGCAAAGGTCCCGGCATGTTGGACCGTAGAGACACTTCCGATGATCAGAACCGCCGCCGGCCAAACCCACCAAAGCCCCAAAAGAAAAACCCGGCCATCGCTGACCGGGTTTTCAAGGGCTCTTTTGGTGTTCAGCCGTACTTCTGCGACTGTACGTGAATCAGACTATATCCGTGCATGCACGGTGTCAACCTTTACTGTAGTTTTTGTACAGCCCTTTACTGAAACAGCCGACCATCCACCCAGGCCTCTGCACTTCGCAGCAACACCCTCACCTTCTCCCGGCTCATTTTCACTTCCAGGCCAATCATCGAATAATCCCAGCGCCGAACGTAGTAGGCCAGCACCACCTTGCCTAGATCCGGCTCCCGCTTCTTCAGGCTGGCCACCGCCTGGTCCACTGCCAGGGCCTCATCATCCGGCACAGTGCAGCCACCCACACCCGCAGCCAGCTGAACCGCCGCATAGCCCGAGTTAACCCCACCACTGCGCACCCACACGCCCCAGTCCTGCAGTCTCCGCCTTGTTTCATCCAGCATAGCCGTCTCCGTTTTCACTTTTTAGAATCCCGTGCAGGGTATGTGCAGGGTTTGTTTTAAACCCTGCACGATTTCAGCCTTACTCTCACAACGTTTGTGCAGGGTGTGCAGGGTGTGCATAGTTAATTGCCTCGCGCGGGGGAATTTTTTTAGTAGGGCCTCACCGGCTCATACACAGCGCACGTATTACACACGCGCACGTGCGCGAGAAACCCTGCACACCCTGCACACCCTGCACATCCCCTCTGCCCCATGGCCTGAACACGTGCAGGGTTGGTTTTGAACCCTGCACATACCCTGCACATAACAGGGCAAACCCTGCCCGCCGCCATCAATCAGGCTCCACATTGCCGGCTCGCTTGCGGAATTCAGCCACACAACCACCCAGATGATCCGCCTTCGAACTGTTCTTTGGCGGATCCTCCATCACGAACATCATCGCCTGGTGTTCCACACCGGTCAGCTTGAACCGCTCCCGGGACTTAACCAGGCGGCTCGAGAATATCGTGATCAGCTTGGTTTCAGTCAGTGGCCGGTTGCCCGTATCCGAACACCACTTGCGATAGAACAGGTACACATCCCGGGTTGTACAACTGTGGAAGGGAATATCCAGGTCTCCGGCTTTCCAGTCCCGAAAGAACACCTCGAAGTTCGGCAGGCTGAACTCAATCACCCGCTGCCTGGCAATCGTGTCCAGAGGTTTGGTATGAGGCGAGAAATCACCCAGGGGATAATCCAGCAGCAGCTGGTAAAAGGCCGCCGGCCCACCGTTGGCCAGCTCGAAGGCCACCCGGTTCTGCAGCTCCGTACTCAGCGTGCCCTTCGGCCACACCACCAGGAATCGCCGATCCGAAGGCTCCAACGGGAACGGCTGTATCTCATTACTTAGGAACACGCCGTTCATGTGGTTGGCTTCCTCCCAGCCGGTCACGAACTTCCGCTCAATGCGCTGGGTCTGCCCCGTGATCATGTGTTTGATGGTGCCCATCTGGTTATGTTTTTCCGATCGGGAAAGCACCTCCTCAAACACCGCGTACAACAGCCGGCTTCGCCAATCCGTGTACTGGGATTCCAGCTGGTGCTGGCCAAGGATCGCCGCGTACCGGCCGTAGATCATCCGCATCACCTCGCCAAAGAACAGCGATTTACCACTGCCATGCACATCCGAGTGGAACAGCAGCGCGGTATCCAGCTTGGCGCCCACGTTCTGAAGCGGGTACGCCAGCCACCTCACCACCCAATCGATGGTTTCCTTATCGTGATTGCACAGGTGGCACAGCAGATCGAAGATGCCCTTGCACTTCGTGTATTTCTCAGCCTTGGCCATCTCATCCGGTACCAGGGGAATACCGGTAAAGGTATTGATGGTGGTTTCCGTATCGGCCTGCTGGGTAGGGTCAAAAACAATGTTGTCCTGGTCGATCACATGGCGGCGCGGGTGTTCCATCCAGCGCGTGTAATCGTTCGGCATGTACGCCTTCAGGGCCTCCAACGGCACAACATCCTGCCGCTGCTTATCCCAGGCATTCTTTGTGGGGTAGATATAAACGAACCGCTCAATCATCCGGAACAACGGATCGTTCGAGGCATCCTTCGACTGCTGCCCGTTCACTTCCACCCAAGTCATCGTTCGCCGGTTCGGGTGCTTCATCCACGCATTGAACAGCTCATTGCCCATGGTGGCCTTCATGCCCGCCTGCTTGTACACGTTCTGCTGGTGTGAGTCGTAAACCTTCGTTTCACCATGGATCAACGCATAGCGCTGAAGGGCTTTCTGAAGGGGATCGCCCTCCCCCGCACCCCCTGAATCAGAGGGGGCCAGGGGAGATTCATCCGGGGAGGAATCATTACTCGAAGGGCCAGCCTCAATCGCGGCCATCACCTGGACTCGAACCGCTTCAAGGCCTTGCGCCTTATGAAGATCGTTAAAATCAGTCAGCGCCATCGGCAGCCTCCGCAAACTCAGGGACCACCCAAACACCGTTCACCGCCTTCGCGGCCTCTTCTGCCTTCAACCGGCCCGGGTTCTTGCCGATCCGTTCCTCTGTCTCTTTGTCTTCATCGCCGGCAATGCAAATAACCGCCGAAGGGCAAAAATGGCGAATGGCTTTGGCCACCGGCACTAGGTTGCCGGAATCAAACGCCACCGCGACCGGCAGGCCTGTAGCCATGTGCACGCTGGCTCCCGTGGCGTAGCCCTCCACGATCACGATGACAACCTGGCCATCAGAGCCCGGGATATCGCAAAGCCAGTGAAAGGAGCCCTCTTTGGGCGTGCCGGTGAGGAACGTCTTCTCACCCTCCGGAGAGATCCACTGAAGGCTCACCAGGTCCAATGCGAAAAGCTGGGGGCCATTGCAGGCAACCGGCTTGTAAACGGGAACAACCACACTGCCCCGGCTGAAACGCAGCCCAAACGGTGCCACGCCTTTGGCCGCCAGGTACTTGCTGGGCCCCTCCACTGGCAGTTTGCTCCAGATGCGCTGGGCTTTTTCCCTGCACTCCTTCGCCGCAGCTTCCTGCTCTTTACGGGCCTTTTCCTGAGCCTGCTTTCGCCGCCGCTGATACTCTTTCCGGTCTTCCTCAGAAAGCGAACCCGCAGGCATCCCAACTTTGCGCTTTTCATCGATCTTGTAATTCCCGAACGAACCGGCAAGGCCAATGCCGCCAGAGCTCAAGCGGAACTCGTGAACGACATACCAACCGGATTTCTTCTTGCCTTTGTCGGCACGGGGATAGGTAACAGGAACCCGGACCAGCTTGCCCGAGGTATCGATGGAGTCGACCAGGAGGCCGAGATCGCGCATCTGAGTGAGCACCGCATCAATATCCATTGCGGCCTCCGCAATCGTGAAAAGGTGACATGGAAAGAGCCCTCGATCCAGTATCTTGTTGGTTACTTATGCAGCGCCTAGGTCAGAGTCATCATTTGGACCAGGACCAAAGACATCGGGGCGCATCTCATAGCGCGTAACCGCCGCATCACAGGCCTTTTCCAGTTTTCTGCAGTACTCGCTGGGAACCCTTGTCCAAAAACGCAGGGACTGTCTTGGGACACCACAAATCTCTGCGATCCGAGTTTTGGTTCGAATGTTGGGATGCTCTTTTAAGCGGTCGATGAGTTGTTCTGGCTGCACGTTAAGCTCCTCGGAATCAAGCTGTACTGTACTTTATGTCAAGCTCAGCTTGCTATGCAACCAAAATTCGCGGGGATATAGTTCGCGTATGTCAATTCAACCTTTCATATCAAGGCTTAAAGAAGCCATAGAAAACAGCTCCGCGACCCAGGGAACGATCGCGGAACATTGCAATGTTTCAAGGCAATCAGTCACAAACTGGAAAACGACAGGCCAGATTTCAGTCGATAATTTGAGAAAGCTGAGCGAAGTGACCGGCTATCGATATGTTTGGTTGAAGGAAGGCACCGGCCCTCAGAAATTCACCGACAAAGAGTCCAACGAATCTGAGTTTATTGCCATTGAGCGGGGTGTAAGAGAGCCGCGACCAGAAAGTGATTATCTTAAGGATGAAGCAGCCGAATTGATCCAAAGCATTCGCTACGCAATGGCAAACCGTAAACTTACTGAGGGCTCAGTAAAGGCTCTGGCTGCATTCTTCAATTCCCTGGTGGATTCTAAGTAAGCTTTTGAACCCAACCAGCCCAGTGTTGTTCTGAAACTATAGCAACGCCACCGCCGGAATCTCTCAGCTCCACAGCCTTTTCGATTTTTCTGCCGTACGATTCGTGAATCCATGAATCGCTGACCAGCTCCCCTACTACGACGAAGTCCGTATCCTTGGTCACGTTCTTCGCAACCGAACCACCCACTGCAACCACCATCGCCTCACACTCTTTGCGAGTGCCAGAAGCAAACTTACCTGTGAGCACAAAGCGACGGTCGACAAATTCCAGATCGGGCGCAGGATTGCACAAAGGTAAACTGGACGCCGTCTTGTCTTCGCCCACATGAATCCCTGAGACATCCATCAGCAGTTTGACCAGTTCGCCCTGCTCTTCGTCATCCAGAACACCATCAGCCAGCATTTCATCAATCCGGGCCAGCATTACATTGGCAGGCCACTTATCTGCGATATCCGCGTTTTTCACCAGCCAGGACTGCAGGAACTCTGCCTCTGCCTGGTTCACGGAACCGTCAGCAATCACCCCTTCACAGATCCCTAACAGCTGATCCAGCTTCCGATCATCCAACCGGCTTTTTCCAAAACGCTGAAACAGCGCACTCTTGTCGTCACTCATTCCATTGATCTCCTTATGAACCTGCTTAAGAAATAGCCCACCGCTATCAGAAATCAAATCAAGTTAGCTTTATATCAACGTCAAGCCCTTTACTCGCTGTCAATCTGAGCTTTACTATCTGTACATATTGTAAAGGAGCGCTTGACATGCAAACCTTCTCCGCCACCGAATTCACAGCCTGCAACAAAGACGGCCTGTTCACCCAGAGCCAACTGGAAACGCTTGCCTGGATGGCGGAAGGGAAAGAGAACTTCGCCATTGGCATGCTGCGCGGCCACGGCGAGCCCGGCGCCAAGAAACTCACCAGCCAGGTGATGCACAAGCTCGAATGCAACAACCGTTGCCTGGCCATTGCCCGCGCCTTCTCACGGGGTTACCTCAAAGCCAGAACCGCTGCCGAGAAAGCCGCAGAGGCAGCCAAGAACAACGCCGCCAAGGCCATCGCTGGTGTGCTCATCGTCATCAGCGGCATTACCGCGGGCACCGGTACCGGCGATTCATTCCTCAGAACAGCCAGCAGCCGCAGCCAGGGCGTGTATCGCGTGCGCTGGGAAGAAGTCCTGCCGGCCAACCATGGGAGTGCAGCATGAGCGAACAAACCACCCCACTCTACGAAGCCGCCCGCATGCTCAACCTCGGGCCGATAAAGCTTTACCACGCCCTGCGCAGCCGCAAGGTGCTGAACAACAACAACCTGCCCTATCGCTGCTACGTGGAGCAGGGCCTGTTCACCAGCGAGCTCAAATCCTACAAGCACCCAACGCTGGGCCTGAAGACCTACGCCACGCCCCAGGTAACCGAGAAAGGAATCCGCTGGCTGGCCAAAGAGTTCGAAGTGGAAATCACCGAAGCCAACTCACACCAGAAAACAGGAACGGAAGCATGAAGGTTTCAATGTCCAACGCCCTCGAAGGGATCGAAGTCACAGTGTCTCTGACATGTGCCGAGCCAGGCGATCTACCTTCTGGGCCAGCTCTTCAACTTCAATCACAGCCCGGAGGTGACGAAGTCGAAGTTTCTGATCGGCTCCTGGGTACTTTGAACCGTGCATTACCAGGTGTGCTTGGTGAAGCAGTTGAGCAGCTTCGGATAGCGATTGCAGAAATGCATCTTTCTCGGGTTTCTGAGTCACGTAAGGCTCCCTCCTTTGCTGAGGCTGTAAAGGACTTCGAGGGCGTTACCTACGAATCAGTCCGCCGCCCAAACACAAGAATAGTCCTTGTGTGCGGCCCTAACAGGGGTGAGTCCACAGAAAAAGAAAGGTTGTGCATCGAAGCCCTGATTAATCATTTTGAAGCATCAGCCTATCGCTGGTTCCCCGACGGACTGCCCGCGGAAAATTCCTTAGCGCAAGAGCTATTGCAATCTCATCTCTGTCTAATCCGCACCCCCGAAACGATCGAGCAAGCCCTCATGGTTCTGCGAACCATCAGAATTTTTGACCATCTCGAAACCGAGCAGGTTCTCACCACCACCTACAAAGCCGCCATGCAGGAGCTCAATTAATGCAATCCGAAAACCGCCCCACAGCCCAACAGCTACTCGCCAGCTGGCAGATCATCTGGCAGCGCAAGCTCAACGGCAAGCCGGAAGAAATGAAAGAGGCGATCGCCAACCACGTGAGCCTGTTTCCCAAAGGCAACCACGCGGAAGCCGAGGCCCGCACCCGGAAAACCGTGGCGGCCTACAGTGGCGATCCCGCAGCCATCCGCGCGCTCATCCAGCGCGGCAAAGCCACCCTGCGCACCGTGTGAGGCATCGGCCATGGCAACCATCAACTTCCCAGACAACACCCCGGTAACGGTCATCAAGCAGGCCCTGGCCAGCGTTGGCAAAAGCCTGCAGTACCGGCCGGGGCCCAGCAGCAAACCCCAACCGGAGGACGTGCCCCATGGCCATCACCGCCGCACTACTCACCTTCAGCCTGTGCCTGGTCTGGCTGATCAGCAAAGCAACCATTGAAAGGACGCACCACAATGACATCACCGATGCCGCAACATACAAGCGCGAAACCATCTGGCTCTGCCTTCCCATCGCAGGGCGCAAACGCCGGATTCGCCTCCATGAGCACACCTTCTCAGCTCACGGCCCTGGACGGCCGTCTGGGCTGGCTGGATCTCAACACCCGAGCGCCTGTTGTCAATCGTGCCCTGAACACCATGTTCTCCGCCGCCATGCAGGACGGCACAGACGCCAACCGCGCCGGTCGTTTTTTGTTGTCCCTGTGGAGTCCAGAGCAGTACCACCTGGACCTGAATGACCTCGGCTTTTTCGAGCGCGAACTCAACTACGCCTGCCGGCACCTGGCCAACTTTATCATTGCCTGCCAGGTGAGCTTCCGGCAGCTGGTCACCCTCAGCGATATGGAACCCATCATCGCCGCCTGGGGAGAAGAGCACCAATGAACACAGCCGCCAAGCAACCCGAGCTCACCTTCGAACAGCTGCAGCAGGCCTACGAAGAGCAGAGCCAGGCACTGAATGAACTGGTGATCCACTTCGATCGCACCGTGGCGCACCTGGAACAGGCGACCAAGCTGATCGCCAAACAGGGCCAGCAACACGGCGAAGCCATCGGCTGGCTGCGAGACATTCGCCATGCCGCAGGCGCAACCGGCCCGGATATCAGCCATCAGCAGCTGTGCCAGATCATCCAGGACCTACGCCGCCGCGCGTTCGTGAACGATGCCACGCAGTTACGGAGGGCTCGCTAATGGCCCGCGCCTGCATGACCAAAACCCACAACCTGGCAGCGCTCATGCGCCTGTCCGATCTGGAACTCAGGGTAGAGATCCAGCAAGCCGCCACGGCTGACCCCCTACAGGGCCTGCACCTGTGCCACGAACTGCTGAATGCCGAGCAGTACTACCCCACCCGCCGGGGCCTCAACCAACTGGTGGGCCGGGAGGTAGAGCGCATTGGCCAACAACTCACCCAGCAACAGGACATATCGGAGATAGCACTGTGAGTGGAAACAACCGGGGCACTGACCTGCCCGATTTCATCAACGATCTGGACGGTGGTGTGTTCGCCGAAAAGGTCTCCCGCGCCTTGAGCGATGTCGCCGCCGGAGTGGTCGACCACAACAAAGCCGGCGATGTCACCCTCAAGTTCAAGATCGAGCGCATCGGCAACAGCTACCGCGTCGGCATCAAGCACCAGCTCAACTACAAGGTGCCCGAAGCCAACGGCAGCTACAGCCAGGAGAACACCACCGAAAGCGTGATGCACGTGAATACCGGTGGCCGCATGACCGTGTTCCCGGAAAACCAGCACCAGATGTTTGGCAAGAAGGGCGAAATCAACCCACAGGATCAGGAGTAATCCATGAGTCTCGAACAGGAACTCAACAACACGCTGGCCACCGTGCTGCGAAACATCCAGGCCGAAACCATCCAGCGTTTCATCCAGGAACAGACCGATGGAACAGTGGCCGCCCTGCCAGTGGGGGTCACCGTCAACGATCTGGAGCAATACCTGGAACAGCGCCGCCGGTACCGTGGATCTATGACCACCAACCTCATCGCTGAGTTTGTGGAGTACGTTACCGCCACAACCGATGACTACGGATGGCTGCCAGCGGCTGGGGATTTTCCCTGCTTTGTCAGCCCTTCGACTATGAGCGCAAAGACCTTCTTCAATCTGGGTGATGCCGAAAACCCGGGCCATGGTGATCACCACGCGAATCTGCAGCTGGAGAAAACCGAAGCCTTCAAGCAGCTGCTGGAAACCAACGGCCGCAAGATGGACCAGAAAGCCCTCGCTGAGTGGCTGGAAGACTGGAAAGACCACCTGGAAGCGTTCGCCGAGGACGGCACCACCAACGTGCCCATGGCCGCCGCCGTCTCTGCCGTACGTCGAATCACAATCGGCACCAAGGCAGAAGCCACCAGCGAAACCCGATCACTCAGCACCCACCAGAGCGCCATGGCGGAAGTGGAAGCGAGGAACAAAGACCAGTTCCCCTGCTTCCTGAAATTCACCTGCGAGCCCTACCAGGGCCTTGAAGAACGCACCTTTACGCTTCGCCTCAGCCTCATCACAAGCGAGAAGCCTGTGATCGTTCCACGAATCGTGCGCCTGGAAACCGCCGAAGAGGAAATGGCCCAGGAACTGGAAGAAAAACTCCGCACCGGCTTTGAAGACACCCCCGTGAAAACCTTCGTGGGCAGCTTCAACCCCGGCAAATAAACCAACCGCGCCCCACAGGGGCGCATCTGAGAGGGCTTTCGCCGAGAGCCCTGCCAGATGCCACAAAGGAGAACAGCACCATGGAATACGTACAAGACCCGAACTGCAACGGAAACGTGACTCTCTACTGCACCCCCGAAGAGTGGGAGGCCATGCAGCGCAAGAAACAGGAAGAGTCCCGGCAGCGTTACCACAACAACCCCCTGGCCGCCGCCACCAAGCTGTACCAGATCGCCCGGACTGACACCGGCGGAGGCCGCGCGGCCAGTGCACTGCTGCTCTCCCTGTGGAACGACAACTACGCAGCCAACCTGCGCGACATCATCTGCAGCCTGGATATCGACAACACCGAAGCCGCGATCGCACTTCTGTCGACACTTGGCCCGGGCCACCACCTGGAGCGGTACCTCACCCAGGAGCAGATCATCGAAATCATCGATGTGTGGGGCCACATGCACGAAAGGAGACGCGCGTGATCAAAGCTATTATCCGGCACTTCCACCTGTTCAGCGGGCTTGGCAGTGGTGCTAAGGGCTTTAACAAAGCCAATCCTCGTGTGGGCAACATGGAAGGCGAATTCCAATGCATCGGCGGCATTGATATAGACGCCACCGCCATCGCAAACTTTGAAGCGCTCACCGGAACCCCTGGCACTGTTCGGGATCTTATGAGCGCCCAACAATACGAAGCGTTTCACGGCCACAAACCGCCCGAAGGATGGGTCGAGGCCACGCCGGCAGACATCCAGAATGCCGCCGGTGGTCAGCGACCGCACATCATATTCCTGTCGGCTCCTTGCAAAGGCTTCAGCGGATTGCTGTCGCAGAACCTCAGCACCAGTGCCAAATACCAGGCCCTGAATGAGCTAACCCTTCGAGGCATATGGCTTGCCCTTGAAGCCTTCAAGGACGATCCAGCGGAACTGATGATCTTTGAGAACGTCCCGCGCATCGCGAGCCGGGGACGCCACCTTCTGGACCAGATCACCCAGCTGCTACGTGCTTATGGCTACGCTGTAGCCGAAACCACCCATGATTGCGGCGAGATCGGCGGCCTTGCCCAAAGCCGCCGCCGTTTCCTGCTTGTCGCCCGGCACCAGGAAAAGGTGCCCCCGTTCCTCTATGAGCCGCCCAAGAAAACCCTTCGCTCTGTTGGCGAGGTACTGGGCGCCATGCCTTTGCCCGGAGACCAAGCCGCCGGCCCCATGCACCGCATCCCCAGCCTGCAATGGAAAACCTGGGTGCGCTTGGCATTTGTTGAAGCCGGCAAAGACTGGAGAAGCCTTAACCGCCTCAACATTCAGGGCGGCTACCTTAAGGATTTCCTTATCGTCCCTGATTACCACAACGGTTTTCTTGGCGTGAACAAGTGGTCGAATCCAATGGGCACCGTTACCGGCAGTAGTAAAACGACAAACGGAGCTTTCAGCATTGCCGACCCACGCTACAACGGCCAGGCATACAGCCAGTTCGGCGTGCTTAATTGGCAGGAAACTGCCGGTGTTGTTACAGGCCAGAGATCACCCGGCCAAGGACGTTTTAGTGTGGCGGATCCACGGCACCAAGGCCCAGCCAAGCATAATAACTGTTACAGAATCACGCCGTGGGCAAACCCTGCCGGAGCAGTAACTGGAGCCCATGGTTCAGGCCAGTGCGTTCAAGATCCTCGGCCAAATCAGCTCGCCACCACACGCAGCAAATACCGCGTTACCCGTTACGGGGAGCACGCCGGCGCTGTAATCGCAGCCAGCACCACGGGAGAAAGCGCTTTCGCTGTAGCAGATCCCCGCCCTGGCTTCGTCCGCACCAAGGGCGACAACTACCTCACCGCCGGCCACTACGGTGTGGTGCCTTGGCAATCGCCTGCTGGCGCGGTTTCCGCTGCTGCCGGCCACGACAACGGGCGCTGGTCCGTAGCAGACCCACGGCCAACCAGCGCCCAAGCCCAACACCGCCAACTCTTGCCGGAGCCAACCGACAGGCTCATTGCTCACATTACTGCTATGGACGGTACTTGGCATCGCCCATTCACCACACTGGAGCTCGCTGCGCTGCAGTCCATCATCGAGCCCGAGGAATACCTGGCCTTACACGGCACATCAGACAGCACCTGGCGCGAACAGATCGGCAACGCCGTCCCGGCAAATGCCGCTAAAGCCATCGGTGAGACCATGGGCGAAACCCTACTTCTCGCCTGGTCCGGCGAAACATTCGTCCTCAGTCCGGAGAAGGTCTGGGTTCAACCGTTGCAGGTGGCGTTGTCAGTGGATCAACAAACAAATTGGAGCCAGTAGCGATGGGACAGAAAACCGGAATTGAGTGGACCGAGTCTACCTGGAACCCAATCCGTGGCTGTTCGCGAGTCAGCGAAGGATGCCGAAACTGCTATGCAGAAACCGTAGCCAACCGATTCAAGGGCCCAGGCGAACCCTACGAAGGCCTGATCGCCAAGGGCGGCCAGTGGAACGGAGAAGTGAAGCTGATCCAGCACAAGCTGCAAGAGCCTCTGCGCTGGAAGAAGCCTCGCAGGATCTTTGTGAATAGCATGAGCGATCTGTTTCACGAAAACGTGCCAGACAGCTTCATCGATCAGGTTTTCGCTGTCATGGCCATGACCACCAGGCACACGTATCAGATCCTAACGAAGCGCCCCGAGCGCATGCGCGATTACATTACCAATCTCACAGAGGCGGCCAAAGACGAACAGTTCGCAGTAGATAATGAACTGCTCGGTCTTCCAGACCGGATAAGCAATTACGCCATAGATCATATCAACAAAGGGGCTGATAACTGCGGTCCCCTTTGGCCACTGCATAATGTCTGGCTTGGCGTCAGCGTCGAAGACCAGCCAACCGCCGACGAACGCATACCGCAGCTCCTAGAAACGCCGGCTGCTGTTCGGTGGATCAGTGCAGAGCCGTTGCTTGGCCCCATTATCTTGGACGACTTTCTTTTCCGGGGAGACCACAGCCTGCGTGAAACGGACCCATTGGCCGCCGCAATGCTGGCTGAAGCTGTGGCAGATGGTCATGGATGGATACGACCAGCAATCGACTGGGTGGTTGTTGGCGGTGAATCCGGACCAGGCGCGAGACCTATGCACCCCTACTGGGCCCGATATCTACGTGATCGGTGCCAGGCCGCCGAAGTGCCTTTCCTATTCAAACAGTGGGGTGAGTTCGCGCCTTCACCTGACGGCGGCCTCCCCGATGATCTCCCAGAATCAGCCGGTTATTACTTTGAGGATCCACATCCACCTGGAAAGACCTGGCGATTCGGGAAAAAGCGTGCCGGCCGCATGCTGGATGGAGAGGTATGGGACCAATATCCGGAGCTGGCCCAATGATCACAACCCGCCTCAACCGACTGCTCAAAGCCTACCGCATCGCCAAGTCCCTCTTCGGCGATGCCAACCGAGGCCGCGCCCTACCCGGCCCAGTATTCCGCTGGTGCCACAAAATCCGCATGGCCGTCTGGGCCGAGATCGACCTGGTAAGACGCCTGATCCCCCACATCCGGACCGCCAACCTCAAACAGGAGAACGGCATGACCTACCGAGCCGAAGTCAAAGACGCCGGCGAATCCCCCTCAGCCAGCAGCCGCCGGCAAGACGACAAAGCCATGAAAGACATCATCAGCGCCCTGCAGGACGGCGCCCACCTGCGCATTCATCCGAAAGTGCGACGGGCCGCCATCGAAGGCCTGCCAGAAAAAGACGCCCGCAATGGCCGAACCATCAGCGCCCACCGCTGCAAGAAGCTAGCAAAGGAAGGAATCATCCTCGAAGTAGGCATGGACCGCTACGCCTTCAACCCAGATCTGGAACTGGAGGCCCTGTGATGGAAAACAAAACCGCACGGCAGGATCTGGAGACCGTGATCCGGGTGGAAGACCTGGCACTGGGATCCATCCGCAAGCTTCGGGCGATTCAGGATTGGCTGAGGGCTGAGGCCGCTCGCAACGAAGAGCCCGCAAGGGAGCACTGGCTGATCCAACTCCGCGGTGATTATCTGGTTACTCGCGGAATTTGGGAACGACCAGACCATAGTGGATACACAAATGACCTAAGTGAGGCTGGTCGCTATTCAGAAGCAGAAGCCCGGCAATCAGAAAAAATGGCACCGGATAAGTACAAGGCAGTCCGAATGCCTCAGCTTGCAATTGTGGACGCAGAGCTACTCGGCGGCGATGTAACTACTGAATTCAAGCATTACAAACGCGCCGTAATTACCGGAGCCCAAAGAGACAAGGTTGAAGTAGATAAAAACTTTAGCTTTGCCGATTTCCACGCCGGATATCGCGCTGGCTTTTGGGCACCCAATCCGGCCAGCCGTCTTCAGGAAGCACCGGATGCGAGCTTCCAGGCTCGCGTGGAACCATGGCTGTTTGAATGCTTCGGGGAAATGATTGCTGGCGACAAGGAAGAGCGGAACCATCGATTTCTGGAAGAGGCTCTGGAGCTGGTTCAGGCATGCGATTGCACCGCCGAGGAAGCCCACAAGCTAGTTGACTATGTGTTCAGCAGGCCCGTGGGAGAGAAGTCTCAGGAGGTTGGCGGTGTGCACGTAACTCTCGCAGCCCTCTGCCTTGCGCAGGGAATCGATGGCCAGGCCGCTGCAGAAGCAGAGCTTTCACGAATTACCCAGCCGGAAATGGTGGAGCGCATCCGGGAAAAGCAAAAGCGAAAGCCATCAATGAGCCCTCTGCCAGGTGTATATCCGGACCGGGAAGAGATGACCAGCTCACAAGCGAGCCAGGAGAACACCCATGGATAACCGCAGATACGTATTCAGAACCCTGACCGACCCAGATTGCGCCGGCCGCACACCAAACCACGTTCTCCGCTGCAGCAACACCGCGATGCCTGCAGCCGGGAAAGCCTTTGCCTACGTCATCAAGCGGAGAAAGTACACGGACGTGGCTTCTGTTGAAGGCCAGATGAATCGCTTTACTAAATGCAGGGAGGCCAGGCCATGAGTGATCACGAATACAGCCAGGGCATTTGCCAAGACGGCGCCGCGATCCTAAAAGACGGTGTCCCGATGACGCCGGAGGAAATTATTGCCGAGCTGGAACGCGGGCAAGCCGCTCAGTCTGAACGCGCGGAGCCGACGGCGCCGATTGAATGGTCCAATCATCGTCAGTCGAATGATGAGATTCCTTATGACCATGTAACTGCTGAAACGCCTTTCGGGCGATTTGAAATCACATGGAAGGGCTGGAAGGAGCACGACCGTCCAACTGTTGATGAGACACCTTGGGGAGACTATTTCGGAGCTTTCGAAACAGTAGAAGAAGCGAAGGCGGCCTGTGAGGCCGAGTACTTTAGAAGGCACATGAAAACTCACCCACCCGCGCGGCTTGCTGATTTTTTGAAGAGACTTAATAAGCTTGATGCTTGGACCACCCAGCTGATCGAAGAAAGAGATTTTTGGGAGGGAAAAGCTTCAGAACTGGCCGATGCAGTGGGTGAGCATTTCGGCATCGATTTTGGTGAACATACCAGTGCCAATTGCCCGGTCCAGTTTGCGATTGACACGCTGGAAGAAATGCCTGCACAGCCTGCTGATGGTGTGCCGGAGGATACCGTTAACCGCCTTCAGCATCTCCTTGAGGGCATCGAAAACGTAAGGCGCAACGCGGGAGCCGACGGATATCTTTGGGGCTATACCAACGCCATGCATAAAGAGTTGGAAGAGATCATTCAAGCGCTACCTCAACCACCTACGCAAAAAGAGGGAGCCACCGATAATGGATGAATTAAAAAAGCGCATCGAACGATCGCAAAAAGCTTGTGCAGTCCTTGCCAATCCCATAGCTGCATACGATGAAATCACCGCTCTACGTGCAGCCAACCGCGATCTCCAACAATGGTTCGATGACGCCAGAGCCGAAGCCGAGAAAGCCCAGGCACGAATCAAAGACCTGGAACAGGTGGCCACCAGCGTCCGCCGCGATCTCATGCTCAGAGCAGAACCGGACTGGGACGGCAGCGGTCAGCAAGTGGTCAATCTCAGCGCCAGCATCTGGGATGAGCTGAATCGCGTGCTGGATATCAAGGGCAACAGGCGGGAGGGCAAATAATGCCGAAGCAGAACTTCACGATCGATGTGCCTCCGATCGCCTGCATTACCGTTACCGGCCCAACCCAGTCCGGGAAGTCAATCGTCATCGACCGAATAAAGAAAATGCTGGAGCAAGAATTCGGCGCAACGGTTGTGAGCAAGGATTGGGAGGATGAGCGAAAACTTGCCAACCACGAATCACTCGAGGACTGGGAGAGAAAAATGGTGGCCGGGACGATCTGGAGCGTTTCAGAACCACTGTCACCAATCCCGCCAGGCGTGGAAGAAGGAAAGTGCACCTACCCCGATTGCCAATGCCCCTTCGACATGGGCCCAGACCACCAGTGCCTCAAAGGCCTGCCTGTGAATCGCAAGTAGTGAGGTAACCACTATGGCCAAACTCAAATCTCTGGAAACATGGCGAGAAGAAACCTTCGAGGAACCCGGCCCATCCATGCGAGTGGTTTACAAGTGGGCCAATGAGGGCCACATTCCAGGAGCACGCAAAATCGGCGGGCTCTGGTTCGTGGATCCAGACAAAAGCAAAATGGCCACCGGCAACCCGCTGGTGGATAAGGTACTACAGGCAGGCTGATGGCACCCAGAAAGCGGCTGAAGAAGAACAAGGATCTGGTGGAAAACCTATACGCCAGCGTGAAGAACGGCGTTTCTTACTACCAGTACAGGCACCCGGTGAGCGGCCAATACCACTCCATGGGCACCAACAAGCAGGAAGCCAACGCCGCCGCGCGCCAGCTGAACAACATCCTCATCCCCGAGCGCAACCTGGTGGCCGAAGTAATGGGCACCGCGGATAAAGACATCAGCCACCTGATCGACCGGTACCGCAAAGAGCTGCTGCCAACAAAGGGCCTTGCACCAGGCACACAGAAAATACTCGAGTACCGCCTCAAACGGCTGGAGCGCGATCTGGGAAGCAAGCGGATTGACGAAATCGACGTGCAAGCGATCGCCGAATACCTCGACGACAATTTCGAGCGTGATGCCTACATCAAACACCGCGCCACGCTGATCGAACTGTTCCGCTTTGCCATCAACAAAGGTCTCTACCCGCTGGACCAGGGCAACCCGGCAGAAGTCACCTACGCCAAATCAGAATACGAGAAGGCCCGCCGCCGGCTCACACTGGAACAGTTCTGGGAGATCCACGCCAAGGCCGAACCATGGATGCAGCTGGCCATGGAAACCGCACTGATCACCCTTCAAGGCCGCGCCGAAGTGATCAACATGAAGTTCTCCGATTACCAGGACAAAACACTTAGAGTCATTCGGCAGAAATCCAGCAAGCACGAGCACTCCCACCTGATGATCCACTGCCCCGAGCTAGAGGACATCATCGCCCGCGCCAGGCAATCCAAGATCGCCAGCCCCTACATCATCCACCGCCGGCCAGAGCGCAAGGTGGAAGCCGAAGGCCGCGACCACTGGACCAAGCTCACACCCAACACCTTCACCGCCGAATTCCGCAAAACCCGGGACAAATGTGAAAGCTTCAAGAACATGCCCCGGCAACACCGCCCAACCTTCCACGAGATCCGGGCCCTGGGCTCATGGCTCTACAAAAAGCAGGGGTTCGACAACGAGACTTACATCCAGCCGCTGATGGCTCATGCGGACGGTAAGATGACGGAGCACTATCAGCAGGGGCATGAGCAGCGGTGGGTGACGGTATCTGCAGAATTGTCTATCGTTGGTACCAAACCAAGCTGACAATTCCGCGAGCCTTACATGCAAGTGAAAGACCTTGAGATCATTCCTCACGTCGACCATTCGAAAAATGCCCGAGATCACGGAGCCAGCGCCAAGTATAAAGGGGAAGACTGCAGGGTAGTGGATTACACGGGGCCCCTTGCCAAAAGATCGAATGGCTTCAACCTCATACTTCAGGATTTGGAGCTTTGCCTTAAGTTCGCTGATCTGCCATACGATCAACCTGCCATTATTCAATCCGCAATACACAGAGCACTGGTAATAACCTACGGAAAATGCTTTGCCAAGGCTGATGGCAGGGGGACTAAGCTCGAAGCCAGACACGTATTCAAAGACACTGATTCCAAGCTTGTCGCTTACCATGATTTACTCATCAAAACCCGGAACGATTTTGTTGCGCACTCTGGTAGCGATGATTTCGAGGATAGCCACGTAAAAGTGGTTTTACCTCCTGAAAGTGAGCCTGACCTCCAGCCATGCATGCTTCACGCGGCGCGTTCGCTAAGAAACTTCTCCCCACAAAACATGACTTTCGTGGTGCAAACAATCCAGCACGTGAAAAGCTACACGGAAGAACGCCTAAAACAATGCGGGGAACTCATCAAAAAACAGGTCTTGAGTGAGCTAAAGTGAGCCTGAAAAGATACTGATCCTTTTCCAGATATACAGTACGCAGTGCGTTGTTTTATATAGTTTGCAAAGTGTGCGCTGAAGGCGAGCGATCTAAGACATTATTCACATCTAATTCAGTAGCTTACTTTACTTAGTGCGTTATTTTGACATGGTAGAGGTCCCCAGTTCGAATCTGGGTGGTCCTACCAATTCTGCAAAAAAGTCAGTTGCTTACGTGCCTCGTAAGAACTGGCTTTTTTTGTGCCCGAAATAACCTCTCAGACACTCTCACCGCTGCGAACGGTGCTTTTCCTGTTCGACGACTATCAGTTCCTCCAAATCAAACCCTTCTGCCCTGGCCCGATCCTTGAATGACTCTATCGCCTTTTCGCTGACTTCCGGCTTACGTGAGAGGAACCAGAGATAGTCCCTGTCGTACCCGGTCACGTAGGCATGGGAATACGCTTCTTTAAGCCCGACTAGCAAGGACCATCTTTTGACAACGGCTATCATCTCGAACGCTCCGTTTTCGAATATCAGAAACGACAAGGGCCAGCAGTTGCTGGCCCTTGTTTCATACTTTGTAGAAGTCCCGATACCAGTCTACAAACCTGGCAATGCCCTCCTCTACGGGCGTGGCCGGTTTATAGCCGACGTCTTCGATCAGATCATCGACATTGGCGTAGGTGGCGGGTACGTCCCCGGGCTGCAGTGGCAGCAGGTTTTTCTCGGCTTTCTTGCCAACCCGCTCCTCGATAATCTCGATAAACCGAGACAGCTCAACCGGATTGTTGCTACCGATGTTGTACAGGCGGTACGGCGCCTTGCTGGTACCCGGATCGGGGCTTGCACCACTCCAGTCTTCGTTGGGCTCGGCAACATGATCCAGCGTGCGGATCACGCCCTCCACTATGTCGTCGATGTAGGTGAAATCCCGCTGATGGCGGCCATGGTTGAAGACGTCGATGGGTTCGCCCGCCAGGATCTTTTTGGTGAAGATAAACAGCGCCATATCCGGCCGGCCCCAGGGACCATAGACCGTAAAAAACCGCAGGCCCGTGGTCGGCAGGTTGTAGAGGTGGCTGTAGGTGTGAGCCATGAGCTCGTTGGCCTTCTTGGAGGCCGCATAGAGGCTCAGCGGATGGTCTACGTTGTCGTGTACCGAGAACGGCATGGTTTCGTTGGCGCCGTAAACCGAGCTGCTGGAGGCGTATACCAGATGCTTCACCTTATTATGCCGGCAGCCTTCAAGGATATTCATGAAGCCAACAAGGTTGGCATCCACGTAAGCGTGAGGATTCTCGATGGAATACCGCACACCCGCCTGAGCCGCCAAGTGCACGACCCGCTCAGGTTTGTGCTCGGCGAAAAGGGCTTCCATGGCGGCGCGGTCAGCCACATCCTGACGGACTTCGGTAAAACCGGCCTTATCGGTCAGGCGTTTCAGCCGCGCTTCCTTCAGGTTCACATCGTAGTAATCATTGACGTTATCAACGCCAATGACTTCATCTCCCCGATCGAGCAGGCTATGGGCCAGGTATGAACCGATAAAACCGGCCGTTCCGGTAACAAGAATCTTCACGTGTCTCTCCCTGAAAAGACTGCCGGCCTCAGAAGGACACGCCGGCACTCACGAACGGTCCGCCTATCTCGACATCAAGCCGGTCATTGCCGTCTTCGTAATCAATGGACATCTGGCGATAGCCTGCACGGAACTGGATCAATGAGATCTCGTACTGACCGTAGGCGTTGAAATCCTGCAGCGAGTCGCCGTCGAAGCTGATGAAGTTGCCTTCGGCTCCCACGGACAGGCCAGTCAACGGCAGATCAAATCGTGCTGCCAGATAGCCCATCGGGATAACTGCGTCGACGCTGGTCTCGCTTGATGCCAACCCATTCGCTTGCTGCACGATCAGATCGCCGGAAAAATCGCGAGCGGTCAGACCAAGATCGAGATTTACCCAGTTATCCAGAACTTCGTAATAAAGGGTCAGATCCAGCTGTTCCAGATCCAGATCGGACTGCACCTCGCCCGAGACGCCGTCGAAGCCGGCGAGACCGACATCGCCACGGCCACTTTGTTCTACCAACGTGTAATTGAGTCGAACATTAGGCAATAGCGGCACCGGATGCTCCAGATACAACGAAGCATTGGCGTTTGAGTCGCTGTCGAGATTCAGATCGTTTTCAACATCCACAACGTCATTGTTGGTGGCAGCCTTACCGGAAAGATCCGAATCCCAGTAACTTACGCTGGCACCCAGACCAACCACATCTGCCTGTGACAGAGGCGCCACCAGGATCAGTGAACCACCTACAGCAAGCATCAGTTTACGCATGACACACCTTCTATTTGTTGTCTGTTTCTATCAGTCGAACTGGATTCCCAGACGGCGCCCGACTTCTTCGTAAGTTTCGATCACTTCGCCAAGCCCCTGGCGGAAACGATCCTTATCCATTTTCTTGCGGGTTTCCTTGTCCCAGATCCGGCAACCGTCCGGGCTGAATTCATCGCCCAGCACGATCTTTCCTTCGCTGCGCCCGAACTCCAGTTTATAGTCCACCAGCAGCATGCCGGCGTCATCGAACAGGGCCTTGAGCACGTCATTTACCCGGTAGGTCAGTTCTTTCATCTGCTGCAGCTCGTCGGCTGACGCCCAACCAAAGCTGACGGCCAGGGATTCGTTGACCATGGGATCGTGGAGCGCATCGTTCTTCAAAAACAGTTCGTACGTGGGCGGATTCAGTTCCTGCCCTTCCTCTACACCAAGCCGACGGCAGAGACTGCCAGCGGAGACGTTGCGGACCACGCATTCAACCGGGATCATGTCCAGTTTCTTCACGAGCGATTCGGTCGACGACAAGAGTCCCTCGAAATGGGTCGGTACGCCAGCCGCCTCGAGTTTTTCCATAATGAACGCATTGAACTTGTTGTTCACCATGCCCTTGCGATTGAGCTGTTCCTTTTTTTCGCCGTCGAAGGCGGATGTGTCGTCACGGAACACCAGCACGAACCGCTCGGGGTCGTCGGTACGGTAGACGGATTTAGCCTTGCCGGCGTAGAGTTCTTCGCGTTTTTCCATTGGGGGTCTCCGAAAAGCGGCCGCCCTGAGCGACCTCTTCCTGAATCAGTATAGGTAATCGAATAGTTGCGCGAGCAGATCCGCCGTCGTGCGGCTGCCTGTGTAGTCCGGAACCTCCTCGGCCGAGATGACAATGGCGTCGTTCTGCTGGCTGAGGTTTACAGTGTGCGTGTGCTGGGGCGCCTCTTTATCACTGAACCAGCTGAACCAGCCCGGATCCCGCTCGTCTTCGGTCCGGAAGTCGACATGGAACCAACCCTCACTGCGGTTCAGGTCAACAACAGGAATGCCCGAGTCTGTCAGCGCCCGGCTTACTTCAGCCCAGGAACGACCATAATCAAGCTCCATGCGGATCGAGACCACCTCATCGTTTTCCGAGATCAGGCGAACAAGCGGATCGCTGACCATGCCGGATGCGGCTCGGGAAAAGGACTTGGTTTCCTCCCGGGCCCTGAGAAAATCTCCCAGGTCTGACAACAGGCGTCGCTGAAGCTCCAACGCCTGCTCCGACGGGTCGGACACGCCGCTCCAGGGGATCAGTTCGTCTGGCTGCTCCGGCACTTCCAGTTTGCGCACCTGCACTTCGGTGGTCTTACGACGAACGCCAGGAGCCATACGCAGCTGGAGGACGACTTTCTGTTCGCCAGCAGACGGATTATCGGAAAGCTCCACCAGTTCCCTGGCGCGCTTGCTGAAGTTGGCAAGTTCCGTCTGCAGGAGGCCGAGCTGGGGGCTGTCAAAGCCAACACCCAGGCCACGGTCCGACAGGTAGCTGTTCACCGCGGGCCAGATTCGTCCGGGCACATCGTTCACCAATAGCCAAAGCCGGCCATCGAGCTCTTCAATCACATAGTTTTCATCCAGGATGTCCGAGGTCATGTCCGGCGGACGTGGTATATCGGACGGGTACATCTTGCTGGCATCGGCCGGCTGGACATCACGGATTGGCATGGTCTGGCTGAAACGGGAATCGTCCGCGGTCGGAGGCAGTTCCAGCGGCTTCCCTTCCGTCGCATTTACGTAGCGCTCGGAACGATCTTCAACAAAGCTGCATCCTGAAGCTGCTGCAAGAAGCAGCAGCCCGGATACCATAACAGCGGGTTTCAACATCAGGTTACTACCGGTTCCTTTTAGAACCTGCATCAGGTTACTCCGGGGCTGGGATGATTTAAGCAAACTCAGAGTACACCTGAGGCCTTGAGGGCATCTTCCACTTCGCTATGGAACTTTTCGCTGAGCGGTGTCAGCGGCAGGCGGATGCCCTCCCCGATCATTCCCATTCGGTGAAGCGCCCATTTAACCGGAATCGGGTTCGCCTCAAGGAACAGCTTCCGGTTGAGCGGCATGAGCAGTTCGTTCAGACACTCGGTCTCTTCGCGGTTTCCTGCTACGGCCGCTTCGCAGAGCTGGGCCATGGCTTTCGGAGCTACGTTGGCAGTCACAGAGACGTTGCCTTTGGCACCCGCGAGCATCAACTCAGCCGCGGTGGCGTCATCACCGGAGTAAACCGCAAGACGGCCATTCAAGGCTTCAATCAGTTCAGCACCGCGGGGAATATTGCCTGTGGCGTCCTTGATACCCACGATGTTCGGGATATCAGCAAGCCGCAGCACGGTCTCGTTCAGCATGTCGCAGGCGGTCCGGCCGGGCACGTTGTACAGCATCTGGTTCATGCCGGGGACGGCTTCGGCGATGGCTTTGAAATGCTGGTACAGGCCTTCCTGGGTCGGCTTGTTGTAGTAGGGAACAACGAGCAGACAGGCATCGGCGCCAAGCTTATGGGCTTCGGCGGTCAGTTCAATGGCCTCACGGGTGCTGTTACCGCCCGTGCCCGCAATAACCGGGATGCGACCATTAACGCGTTTGATGATGTGGCCAATGGTCTGGCAATGCTCTTCCGGGTCGAGCGTTGCGGATTCGCCAGTGGTGCCCACAGCCACAATGCCGTGCGTGCCGTTTTCAATATGAAAGTCTACCAGCTTGTCCAGATCCTCCCAGTGAATATCACCGTTTGGATGCATGGGCGTGACCAGTGCGACAAGGCTACCCGTAATCATAAAAGCTCCGTCCGAATAAAACCGATATGGTAATGTTGGGCACGAACTGACACAAGGGAATTAAAGGAGATGTCATGCCATCCGTTGAGTTAAACAAACCCGTTCCGGATTTTGAAGCGCCGGCTACCGGAGATCAGACCATAAGGCTGGACAATCTGAAGGGTCAGAATGTGGTGATTTACTTCTATCCGAAGGACAACACCCCTGGCTGCACCACCGAGGGCCAGGACTTCCGGGATCGGATGAAACAGTTCGAAGAGCTGGACACGGTTATTCTTGGAGTATCCAGGGACGGCCTGAAAGCCCACGAGAACTTCCGGGCCAAGCATGAGTTTCCCTTCCACCTGATTTCAGACAAGGACGAAGCCCTCTGCAACCTCTTTAACGTGATCAAGCTGAAAAAGCTCTACGGCAAGGAGTACATGGGCGTCGACCGCAGCACCTTCCTGATTGATAAGGACGGCGTGTTGAGGGCGGAATGGCGTGGCGTGAAGGTCAAAGGCCATGCGGACGAGGTTCTGGAGGCCGTACAGGCGCTTTAGGCGCCTGTCAGGTGTCGCTGGTTTCGGCCAGCGGCGCAGACTCCTTCACCGGCCAGGCGGCAAATACGGCCTTGAGCATGGTTGCCAGCGGAATAGCAAAGAAAACACCCCACAAGCCCCAGATGCCTCCGAAGAACAATACTGCAACGATAATGGCGACCGGGTGCAGATTGTTTACTTCCGAGAAGAGAATCGGAACCAGGACGTTACCATCCAGCGCCTGAATAACACCGTACACTACCATCACCCAGATAAACTGGCTGCCCCAGCCGAAGGCGAACAGTGCAATCACCGCAACAGGGATGGTGACAACAGCGGCGCCAATGTAGGGAATGACCACGCTCAGCCCCACCAGCAGGGAAAGCAACGCAGCGTAGGGCATGCCCAGTAACTTGAAGGCAATGTAGGTGGCGCCCCCCACGATCAGGATCTCAACCGCCTTGCCGCGCACGTAATTGGCACACTGGAGGTTCACCTCGTGCCAAATCTGCAGCATCATCGGACGCTGGGGTGGCAAAAGCCGGGCAATGGAATTCAGCAGCACTGCCCTGTCCTTCAAGAAGAAGAATACCAGAATCGGTACCAGCACCATGTAAATCAGTAACGCCACAAGGTCCGGAATGCTGGACAGCGAGAACGACACCAGCCATTGGGTCATGTGCCCCACTTCGGTGCTCACCTGACTGTAAACGGTGCTGACAGCCTCTCCAGAGATCAGGTGGGGATATTGTTCCGGCAGCAGCTCAAGATAGGATTGGAGCTCCCGGATGATACGCGGTGCTTCACCTGCCAGGTTACTCAGCTGCGTCCAGATTAGCGGAAGCAGGCCAAACAGGAAGCCGACCAGTACGCCGAGGAAAACCAGGAACACGCCAATGATCGAAACCGTCTCCGGCACGCCGAGCTTGTTGAGCTTGGTAACCAGGCCCTGCAGAATAAAGGCGACAATGAGCGAGGCAATGGCCGGCGCAAGCATGGCACCGAACCAGATAACAAAAACGGTTCCTGTCACCAGTATCAGGAACAGGATGACCGCTTCTTCATCCGAGAAGTATTTGTGCGCGAGACCGCGTAATGTCCTGATCATTTACAGCTCCGAATTCTTAACCGCCGCACTTTATCACAAACCGGTACTGCCCGGCGGTTTCGGAACTGCTCATTAGCTTGTGATCAGACAGTTGCAGAAAGGCCGGAATATCCCGTGCGGAACCCGCGTCTGTTGCGATCACCTCGAGTTCTTCACCGGGCGCCATGCTGTTAAGCTCCAGTTTTGTTTTCAGCAAAGGCATCGGGCAGCGCAACCCGGAGGCGTCAAGCGTTCGATCAACCATACTAGCGATACACTCTCGCGAAAATTATAAGCGGATTTAACAAGCGGGCATTATGCCGACAGTGATAATGTATTGCATCACAATCCTCTTCAAGCAGGGGATCAGAACTTTTTATCGTAAACCGCTGTCAAACCGGCGACTCAGACCACAGGCACCCGGCACTACATGATTGTTAATCAACCCCGACCCCGAACGCTAGCGGGACTGGCGGTAACCGCCTTTCTGGCACTGTTGTTTGCTGCATTACCGGGCCATGCCCAGGAAAGCAGACTTCCTAGCATAGGTGGCAGTGGCGGAGGCCTGATTGCAGGCCAGCAGGAATCGGATATCGGCCAGCAGGTCATGGTGTCTATCCGCCGATCAGCACCTCGGATAAGCGACCCCCTGGTTTATGACTACCTCAGCGCTATCACCTATCGCCTGGTTCCCTCGGCTCCCCTGCAGAATCGGGACCTGACCCTGGCGCTGATAGACAGCCCGGCAATCAACGCCTTCGCCGTGCCCGGCGGCATTGTTGGGGTCAACGGGGGTTTGTTCCTGAATGCCGCTACCGAGCAACAGTTTGCCTCGGTACTGGCGCACGAGCTTGCCCATCTTAGCCAGCGGCACTTTGCCCGGCGCATGGAACAGCAGGAAACCAGTGCGCCGCTCACACTGGCAGGCATGATTGCCGGCATTGTGTTGTCGGCGGTCACCCAGTCGGATATCGGTTTTGCGGCCATTGCAGGAACCCAGGCTCTGGCGGCCCAGAACATGCTGGCTTATAGCCGGGCCCATGAGCAGGAAGCCGACCGGGTCGGCCTCGACATTCTGGCCAGTGCCGGCATGGATCCCCGCGGCATGCCGGAAATGTTCGAAATCATGATGCGGCAGAACCGGATGCAGGGAAATCGCCTACCTGAATATCTGTCGACGCACCCGTTGACCCAGAGCCGTGTGGCCGACACCCGCAGCCGAGCCGAACAGTATCCGGACGAAAAGATCCGTGATGGCCAGGAATATCACCTGATGCGCAGTCGGCTACAGGTGCACTACGCACCCTCAGCCGATGTCGCGGTGGAAACCTTCGAAGCCTACCTGGATAGAACGGATGTTCAGAGGAATGACGCTATCCGGTACGGCTTGTCCGTGGCCTATCTTGAGAACAGGCAGTACGACAAGGCGGTGGATATACTGGAAGACCTTCTGGCCAGGAATCCCGGCCGGATCACCTTCCAGGTGACTCTGGCAGAAGTAAGGCTGGCGCAGAATCGTATGGACGATGCGCGGGCTCTACTGAAAGACGCGCTGGCAAGAAATCCGGGTAACTACCCGATCACCCATACCCTGGCACGCACCGAAATAGCTGACAGCAATGGTGCCGCAGCGGCTGAGTACCTCAAACAGCTGACTCGCCAATTCCCGGCGCAGGAACATCTGTGGCTTAAACTGGCCGAGGCCGAGGGTATGGCAAGAAACATCGTCGGAGTGCATCGCGCACGGGCGGAGTACGATGTCTTGATGGGTGATCTGGAGTCTGCCCAGCGTCAGCTCCGGCAGGCACAGGAGAAGTTACCAGCAGGGGCACCTCAGCGACAGGTTGTGACTGAGCGGCTGGCCGAAATCACCAGCCGCCTGCACGCCCGGGCCAACAGCTGATCAGGCGTTACCAGCCGCCTTGAGATTCATGTTGGCGGTAAAATCCAGCATACGCTGAAGCGGCTGCAGCGCTTTTTCCCGCAAGCCAGGGTCAACAAGCACTTCCTGATCACCCTGCTCCAGAACGTGCAGCAGATTCTGCAGGCCATTCATGGCCATCCAGGGGCAATGGGCGCAGCTTCGACAGGTAGCGCCATTGCCTGCGGTAGGCGCTTCAATCAGCGTTTTGTTCGGAGCAAGCTGCTGCATCTTGTAGAAGATGCCGTTGTCTGTGGCAACAATGAACTTTTCATTGGGTAACGTCTGCACTGCGTGAATCAGCTGCGAGGTTGATCCTACGACATCCGCCATCTCAACGACGGCATCCGGGGATTCCGGGTGGACCAGCACCGCTGCATCGGGATACAGGGCCTTAAGATCCTCAAGCCCGCGATACTTGAACTCTTCATGGACGATGCAGGAACCATCCCAGAGCAGCATATCAGCGCCCGTGGTTTTCTGAACGTAGTGCCCCAGGTGCTTGTCCGGCGCCCAGAGAATTTTCTCGCCGCGGGTATCGAGGTCTTCAACAATTGCCTGGGCACAGCTTGAAGTAACCACCCAGTCTGCCCTCGCCTTCACCGCCGCCGATGTGTTGGCGTAGACCACAACCGTACGGTCCGGGTGCTGATCGCAAAAGTCGGCGAATTCATCGGCAGGACAACCCACGTCCAGAGAGCAGGTAGCCTCAAGGGTTGGCATCAGAACACGCTTCTCCGGGTTCAGTATTTTCGCCGTCTCACCCATGAAACGTACGCCAGCAACCACGATGGTCGAAGCTGGGTGCTGATTGCCAAACCGGGCCATTTCGAGGGAATCCGCAACACAGCCACCGGTTTCCTCGGCAAGACGCTGGATATCCGGATCGGTGTAGTAATGAGCTACGAGCACCGCATCCTGCTCCCGCAGGGCCGACTTGATACGAGCTTCCAGTTCGGATTTTTCGTCCTCGCTGAGCGGCTTCGGCTCGGCGGCATGGGCCAGGTGTTCTTGAACGAGGATACGGTCTTCGGCGTATGTCATTACTGCGTCTCTGTGTTGCGTTAACCGGGGCATTATAGCATTCGAACCCGGCCTTAATATTTCTGAAACAGGGCTATCACAAAGTTGTGATTTCGTTTTCTGTTACCTGTTTACCTAGGTAGGAACGTATACGCAAAAAAAAAGAGCCCGGAGGCTCTTTTTTCACAAAAACCCGCAGGTTTCTGTTATTTGGTGGGTCGTGAAGGATTCGAACCTTCGACCAATTGGTTAAAAGCCAACTGCTCTACCAACTGAGCTAACGACCCCGAACTGCGACTGAAGCCTGATCCCCAATCCATACCGAA
>MDTA01087430.1_pt1 | contig 37517 bp, 40 predicted proteins | sample 811151 | NCBI WGS metagenome assembly MDTA01 (sample SAMN05326648, study PRJNA326480) | marine metagenome | isolation source: seawater | place: Indian Ocean: South | collected 2010
TATGGGAGTACGAGATGATCTATTTGCTCTTGGGGATCAGTCAAAAAGCTCTGGAGAATACAGAGAAAAAATTAAAGATTACCTAAACAGCAAGGCTGATGAATTTGGATATTCTAATTTAGGTGATGAAGTGTTTGAAGAGAGGGGGACTAGTGATCAATCCATGGATGTCTAGACTAGAAATAGAGACGATAGAGAAATATCTAAAACCTAGCTTTAAAATGCTTGAATACGGCTCAGGCGGGAGCACTCTTTACTTTTCGAGATTGGTACAAGAGTATTATAGTGTCGAGCACGATGCGGAGTGGTACGAAAAAATAACAAAAATCTTAAAAAACACAGAAAACAAAATCTGCAAGTACAGCCTAGTGGAAGTAGCAAAAGAGGATATCAAACCAGCGCCTGTACAGCAAACACCAGTGCCATGGTCCCAACTTGAAACTTCAGACTATTATTATCTTTTTGAAAAATATATCAAAGAGCCTTCTAAATTTGGTGCCAAATTTGATGCTGTTTTGATCGATGGCCGTGCTCGCCCGGAGTGCGCAAAATTTATTTACAATTTTTTATCCCCGAACGCATATGTTTTTATACATGATTATTGGCCGCGGCTTTATTATCATGTTGTAGAGGATCAATATAGAGTAATAGATCACGTGAAAGCCGGTCAAAGCTTGGTGGTATTGCAGATAAGATGAGGATAAACAAATAGGGGGGTGATCAGGTTTCGACAGGGTAAGGATAATAATACGTGCAAGGATGTGTGGGTAGGCACAGTAAAAATACCCAAAACTATAAATGCAAACGATGATATCGAAGCAATGGGGGAGGTGGCATTAGCCGCATAACCCAGAGGGTTTTCCAGATACCCTTCTAACCCAACATCTGGATTTGTTATATTTGATAATTTACATATTTGTGACTTATAGCTGTCTGAAGCTAGAATCAGACTAACCTTGTGAATGACGTATTATTTGAGATGTTCTGGACGCGGGTTCGACTCCCGCCACCTCCACTAACTTTTCTTGACATTATAATAATTAATTATTATAATTAAAGTATGGCATATTCAAAAGAAGTAATAGAGCACTTCGAAAATCCTAGGAACGTAGGATCATTAGATAAAGATGACAACTCTGTGGGAACAGGTATTGTTGGTGCCCCTGCTTGTGGGGATGTCATGAAGCTTCAAATCAAAGTAAATAATGACGGTGTAATTGAGGATGCAAAATTCAAAACATACGGTTGTGGTTCTGCTATAGCCTCTTCATCTTTGGTGACGGAATGGATAAAAGGTAAAACACTGGATGATGCCAAAAAAATAAAAAACAAAGATATAGCAAATCACCTTTCGCTTCCGCCTGTAAAAATACACTGCTCTGTTCTGGCAGAGGATGCCATAAAATCTGCTATTGAAGACTACAGGAGCAAAAATGATAACATTGACTGAATTTGCAGCGAATAAGATTAAAACACTTCTTGCCGAAAAGCAAGAAACCGGCATTCGTGCCGGCATCAGGGGCGGGGGATGTTCTGGTTTTACTTATAAATTGGAATTTGATAATCAAGCCGAAAATGACAGAGTAATAGAAAGCCATGGGGTTAGTCTCTATGTGGATGCAAAGAGTTACTTGTATTTAATGGGAACTGAGATAGATTTTGTAGATGAGCTGAACCAGTCTGGATTTCGGTTTGTGAACCCAAACGCGAAAAGAACGTGCGGCTGCGGTGAGTCTTTCTCTGTTTAGGTACTAATTAATAATATGAAGCTTATAATGGAAAATTGGCGAAAGTTTGTTAACGAGGCTGAAAAAGATAATCCCTGCTGGGATGGGTATGAAATGATTGGCACTAAGATGAAGGATGGAAAAGAAGTTCCAAATTGTGTGCCAAAAGAGGATTCCTTAACTGAAGAAGATGAGCCCATTGAAGAAAAAGTCGACAAAGACTCCATGCCATGTAACGAGCCTCGCACAACAAAGAGTCACAAAGGAAAATCACACGTCGTAAAAGCTTGTGAGGATGGTGTAGAGAAAATAATACCCTTCGGAGAGAAAGGCGCTAAAACAGCGGGCAAGCCAAAAAAGGGTGAAAGCGAAAAAATGAAAAAAAAGAGAAAGAGTTTTAAGTCCCGTCACGCCAAGAATATCAAAAAAGGTAAAATGTCCGCTGCATATTGGGCTGACAAGGTGAAGTGGTAAATACATGAAACGTATAATGGAAAATTTTCGAAAATTCATCGATGCCGGTGGAGAAGCAGCTGCCAACCCAGAAGCGAATTTACCAGAAGAGGCTAAGCAAGCGGTTGCAACTATCTCATATTTTCTTGGTTATATAGAAAAATTACAAAAAGAAATAGAATTGTATGGGCGCGATAGCGCTTCAGAAAGGCCTGTGGCATTTCCTAGAGGCATGCATGAATTGTATAAGGTTCTTAAGTCTGTAGCCTACAATGTGAGAACGTTTCATTATGATTTGTTTAGTGGAGAATATCCCCTTATTGAAGATATTTCGTTTGAATTTAAAGAACTCGGCTACCTCGACGCCGAGGATAAAGTAAGGAATGATGTCTTTGTCTCGCTTTTAGACTTGGAGAGTATGTTCTTTCAAGAGGTTGTTGAAACTGGTATGAGTTTTGATAGTGCCGTAGGCATAATGAACGATGAACTCTCTAGTGAAAGATTTCAAAGATACGAGGCGGGATCCCACGAGAACACTAAAGGAAAAGTAAGAGAAATTTCAAATATTGTCAAAAATGACAATGAAGCACAGCTGGCTTTAGATGATTTTATGCATGATAGCCAGAGGAGACATCGAAGGAACTAGGGGTTCGACTTTTAATGTTTCCGTTAGCGAGGTTATTTAATATATGAAGATTATAATGGAAGGTTGGAGAAGCTACTTGAATGAATCTAGATTCAAGGGGTTCGAGAGAGAGCTTAAGAACAAGGTGTTTCCTCATTTACCGGATTTTGTGTTTAACGACATGTACGGACACGAAGGCGTAAAAGATTATGCTGTTGAAAGGACTGAAGACATAAACAAGATAGGGTTAGAAAAGTTCTTCAAGACAGATGAGTTTGCAAAAAGTGTTTACGATAGATACAACCTGCAGTGGACTAAGAAGCCTGTTGTTTTGGAGTTGGAATGGGAAGATATAAACTCAGAAGAGAGAAACTTTTTGATGAACAAGCACTTGGGTAAAAATCCAAACTTTCCTATGGATAAATACAGAGAGAAAATTAACCGCATTCAGACAACCACCCCAGGTTTGGGAGCCGGCGATCATGAGCCTGTTATATTCAAGATGGAGGGAGATAGTGTCGTTGATATTTTAGGCGGCCGCCATAGAACTTTTGCTTCTTTTCTTGATGAAGAAGGAGAAATTAAACCGGGCCCAATTAAAATAAAGGCTTATATCGGAAGAGTGTAGCTGTATCATGTTTGAGTTGAATGAAATTATCTTTTGGACAATAATCTTTGTTACCCTTTACGTTACGAGGGACAGTTGCAAACATAGGTAGCTGAAAATATTGCCTATAAGTCACCTACACGTAACACCATCTCTCTTTCTATTACATACTTAAAGTATGAAGCTTATTTTATACATAATATTGTTAATCTTGCCTTGTTCCGTTGGCGCTGAGCCAAAACTTTGGTTTTCTAATAAATTTGAGGTTGGCTATGATAAGGTATTTGTGGGTGAAAAGGTAACAATCGATAATGGCGTGTTCGTAAAGAATTCCTTATGTGCAGGTTTAAAATTCAAACTATCAGATGCCGTGCAGTACAAAACGTTCTACCTACTGCAAAATTCAAAAAAACAAAAATGGGCAAACGAACACTTTCTTGGTGCTGAAATATCTTTTAAGATGAAGTAGAATTTTGCGCTTAGCCATAATTAAAGTATGCAATTAACAAAAAACTTTCATATTGACGAATTTAAGTGCAGAGACGGCTCGCCAGTGCCCGATGAATATTTGGAAAACGTAAAGCTGTTGGCAGAAAATTTACAGGCACTAAGAGATAAAATAGGAATACCTATAAAAATAACATCAGGTTATCGATCACTGGAATACAACACAAAGATAGACGGCGCAAAAAGAAGTCAGCACTTGCTGGCTAAAGCTGGAGATTTAATAGTAAGAGGAATAACAACAACAGAGCTAAGAGATGTTATTTTAGAACTAATAGAAGATGGGCAGATGTTGGAGGGTGGAGTTGGACTTTACAGACATTTTGTACATTATGATGTTAGAGGGTATAAGCGCCGCTGGTACGGCAAGGGAATGAGACCCTAGAGGCTTAAGGGATGGCAAAAACAAAAATCAATCCAAAAACTTTAGACTGGGACGAGGTGCCAGACGGAACTATCGCATCTGGTGCAAATCTAGGGCTAGATTCGAACGACAACTTAGTTAAAGCCTCCGTCAGCGGCGGTGGCGGTGGCGGAACAGATACTCAAAACATTACACTTGTCGGCTCTGCATATGGGTATAATAATTATACACACAGATACACCGTGCATGAAAACGGCTCTTCAACATCGACATTGGGGACTAAGTGGACGGAGTACAAGGCTGGTTGGGGCGGCCCAACCAGTACGAGCGTTTCTACTACGGGTGTGGAGGCATTAGCAAACTGGGCATGCTGGATAGCGCCAGAGGATTGCACTCTTAAGGATTTTTATGGGGCGTATACATCAGATAACGGAAGTATTGACGTTTACCTGTCTTTGTGGCAGGCATCTCCCTCGAATCAGGACACCAGCGTTACTTGGACTAGAAGAGCTTTTGTCACTAGATCTGGCGGCTCAATAACTTCTGGCGGCTTAACGCCCGTATCTAGTACTGGTATGAGCGTGAGTGTCACGGCAGGAGACTTGTTCGCTGTGGCATTATCGGGTGAAACAGGTTCAGATTCTGGAGCTTTAGGGAATGTATTTTTTACTGCTGCCATTAAGGTAGAGGTGTAAAAGTATTTGACATTTTATTATACATGAAGTATAATATATTACATTGAAAAGGTACGCTATGAAAACAAGAAAATACATTGCAACATTTTACAACAAGTCTAGCGAAGAGCGTAGAGACATCGATTACGAAAGACTAACTTTCCCTGAAGCCTTTACTGCCGCAAACCACCAAAGGCTGGTTTGGGGTTACGGGTGGGAAATAGAGAAAATCTCGAAGGAACTATTAAGCAACTAATGGACGAAGACTTTAGATATGATTCGAATTATAGGAAAAATACCACGAAGAGTGACTGTTGCTTGCTCTGGTGGAATCGATTCAATGTCGATAGTCAACTTTCTACTGGAAGGTAGGAGAAAGGTGCATTTAGCCTATTTTAATCACGACACTCCCCACTCTCGAGAAGCTGAACAATTTGTAAAAAGATATGCCGCAAAAAATAAATTAACATTAACTGTTGGAAGAGTTAAGGGTTCTCGCGGCAAGCAGTCCCTTGAAGAGTTTTGGAGAAATGAAAGATATAATTTTCTTACAAGCTTGGGAGATAATTTTGTTATAACATGTCACCATCTGGATGATGTTGTGGAAACATGGTTGTTTAAGTGCCTGCATGGAAATCCAGGCTTAATTCCTTACAGGAGGGAACCGAACATATATCGCCCATTCCTGATGACGGATAAAAATTCAATAATCTCATACGCAGAGAGAAAATCAGTTGAATGGATTGACGATCCTTCCAACAGGATGACAAAAAACATAATGAGAAATCACATTAGGCACAATGTTATGCCTCAAATTTTAAAGGTTAACCCTGGAATAAGAACAACTATTCGTAAAAAATTAATTGAAAGTCACACTAAAGATAGTGTATAATAAAACAATGGACCTCTAGCTCAATTGGTTAGAGCATCCGGCTCATAACCGGCAGGTTCACGGTTCAAGTCCGTGGGGGTCCACCAAATATTATGTAGGAGAAGAAAAAAAGCAATGGAAGACTTATATTGGACATCTGGTGGTCGCAAGAGAGACAAAGAGTTTCGAGACTCTGATGGAGGCTACGGTTCCGGCGGCGCGAATGGAGGAAACAGCAATAACATTGTAGATGTTTCAAATAATAGAATATTCTTCTATTCAACAGTCGATAGGGGGAAAGTGCTAAAGTTGAATAAAGCACTGCTTAGCTTGGGAATTAGCATGTCACATAGGGCACTTCACTTGGAGACAGACGTCGTACCGATTAGGCTCCACATTAATAGCTATGGAGGTTCCGTCTTTTCGGGATTTGCAGCAATTGATTATATCCTACAATCAAAGGTGCCGGTACATACTGTCATTGATGGTTGTGCTGCCTCCGCAGCCACACTGATGAGTGTAGTGGGAGCAAAAAGATATATGCACAGGAATTCGTTTATGCTTATTCACCAATTGTCCAGTGGGATGTGGGGAACTTATCGACAACTTCAGGATGATATGGAAAATTGTGACGTTTTGATGGATAGGATTCGTGAAATATATAAGAGACACACTAAGATTCCTAAAACAAAGCTAAATGAACTACTTAAACATGACTTGTGGTGGGATGCCGAGACTTGCCTCAAGTATGGAATGATAGATGAGATTATCTAAGAAGAGGTAAAAAGCAAATGTCTAGATCAATAACAGAAGAAGAATCAAAGAATCTCCTAAAAGATATCATGGGTGATTACTTAAATGAGCTGGGGATTAATTGGGATAATCATAAGAGAGTGCCAAAAAAGGATGATACCTTCCGCATAACTGCCGAAGCGCTGTCTTTGCCCGCGCTCATCCACCTTTCGGAACACAAGAACGTAAGAAATGTTTATTTCCATCCATCAGTTTCTCCACCCGGCAAGGGCGACGTGATATCAATGCGATATCGAGTTTATATTGAATATAAGAAGATAGAAGATGAAAAATAGAGACAAGAGCATCGAAAAGCTCAAGATGGAGATTGAGGAATTGATACGAGAGATAGACAGTGCAAAAAAGAAAAATTCACCTGCACACGCAAAGCGACTTAACTTAATTAAAGAAATGAAAGAGCGCAAGTTGCAAAATTGGATTAACGCCAGCTAGAAGTTTCTTTTGTTTTCCCGATATGTTCTCTTTTTCCTTTTGAATAAGCCTCAAGCGCCTCCCGGAGAAACAAGATAATATTATCATATGTTGTGGATATCGTCATGTGTGTATATATCGTAGAAGCCGCAAAAACATTTCCAACCAACTCGAATCTAGAATTTAAAATAGGGCTCCCGGAACTACCCCCGATGGCGGGGATAGTATACATCGATGCACCTATATCAGCCATGTAGCCGCTGTAATGTCCGGATAATATCGGAACTGCCGGTGGATGAAATATTCCACCCGGCGCCGCTATATTGTAGTACACATCTCCAAGCTCTGGGCCCTTGTTGGCAATTTTAAGAGCTTTTGATTCAGTCATCGATGGCGAGTGAATTAAGCACAAGTCAACACCTTCATCGAGCTTCATGAAGACTACGTAGGCGTCGTATACTTCGTTGTGGATAGACTTGAGCTTTATAGAGAAATTTAATTCTTGTATTGCCATTCCTGTTCTGTCAATCCCCTCACTAACATCGCATACATGAGCAGCAGTCAATATGAGGCTTCCTTTCTTCTTGTCGTTTAGAATAACGCTTCCGGAAGCACTAGATTTAAACGTTGCTCCCTTGATACAAGTGGTTCCGGAAACGGGAGTGCACTTCGAAACAGTGGCGTATTTGATTATTTGAACGAAAGACTCAGTAGGGACTCTTTTCTTTTTTGGTAGTATATCCGCAAAGACATCGACTGAAGAATGGCATCCCGTGCAACTACCTGCAAAAATAAGACAAATCAAAGATGATAGTGTAATGTATTTGATTATTTTTTCAAATTTATTGGTAGTTTTTCCTTCCACAATATAACTATAGGTTATAATCATTAAAATATTAATGTTTTTCTTGACGGAGAGATTAAAAGTGATAGAATTTGTGAAAATATGCATGTTTTTGGTGTCCCCCATTACACTCAGCAACACGCCATGTGAAAAAATTGAAAAGTATTCCTATACCATTGATTTTATGGAGCAGGAGAGAAAACAAAATTTCAAAAAGAATCATCTAATAAAATTGCCTACTGAGTGGGCTAGAATTGAGAAAAAGCCAGTTAAAGCCTCTAATTAATATAGATTGGAAAAAAAGAGGTAACAATTGGCAAAATCAACTTACGTCCTCGACACTAGCGTCTACCTAACAGATGCAAATGCTATAGAGTCCTTCGCGAACAACGATGTTGTAATACCCCTAAAGGTGTTGGATGAAATCGACATGCACAAGAAGAGACAAGATATGGTAGGTGTTCAGGCTCGATCGATAATAAGAAAATTAGATAATCTTCGTTCAAAAGGAAATTTAGTAAAAGGAATCAGGCTTGGCAAAGGAAAGGGCATAGTGACTGTTCGCGGTTATGATCCTTTTGCGCTACCAGACGACTTAGAACTAGATGACTCAGATAACCAAATAATAGCAACGGCATTATCTCAAAAAGCAATTAACGGCAGAAGAAAAGTCATAGTCGTCTCACGCGATATTAACATGAGAGTAAAATGCGATGCTCTAGGATTACTTTGTGAAGACTACAACATGGAGCAAGTTGTCGACACGGCAGACGGGCTTTACGATGGGTTAAAGCACTACTTGGTAGACGATCAGGTTGTCGATACGTTCTACGAAGGTGGTGATGTATTTCTAGATAAAGAAAAGATTAAAATATTCCCAAATCAGTTTATAATGTTGATATCGAACTCAAACGAGAAAAAAACAGCATTAGCAAGATTTCGAAATTACAACTCTCCCTTGAAGCCGCTTCAGGACTATTCCAAACGCGGAGTATGGGGCATTCGCCCGAGAAACAAGGAGCAACAGTTCGCTTTAGAATTGTTGATGGATCCCGAGGTGTTGGTTGTTACTCTTGTCGGTAAAGCTGGGAGCGGAAAAACATTGAAAGCATTGGGTGCGGGATTGGAGCAGGTGTTGGAGCAGCCGACATATCAAAAGATATCAGTCATGAAGCCAGTCGAACCTGTTGGTAAGGACATTGGGTTTCTGCCTGGTACTTTAGAAGAAAAGCTTTTACCATGGTTAGCGCCCATACAAGACAACCTACAATTTTTGTTTGCCGACGACAGGGTTACTCTTGAGATGCATGTAGAGGAGGGCAAAATAGAAATAGAAGCCCTAACATACATAAGAGGTAGATCAATAGCAAACGCCTATATGATAATAGACGAAGTACAAAACATGACTCAGCATGAGATAAAGACTGTGCTGACACGTGTCGCTGAAGGAACAAAAATAGTTCTTACCGGCGACGTTGATCAAATAGATAATGTATATGTCAATGCAACCAACAACGCCTTAAGTTATGTTGTGGAAAAATTTAAAGATCAAGAAATAGCAGGGCACGTCACTTTGCAGAAAGGTGAGCGCTCCCGTGTCGCCTCCATAGCGGCAAAAATACTTTAGAAAGGAAAAACATGAATACTGACGATAATATAAACTCTGAACTTAAAGACATTATAGTAGAGTATGTTGGGAAAAAGAAAAATCCCGCAAATGATGAAATAACGGTGGAACTTATAGTCGAAACGATGGCTGATGAGTTTCCGGAATTCTTGATGGCTATAGCGGAAGAGAACTGGATACTTGGATACCGCCAGGCTCTTAGTGATGTCGAGCAGGGAGAGAAGCTTTACAAGCAAAGAAAAAATGAAGAATTATTTGCAGAATAGAAGGAACAGCTTCATAGAGAAGGTTCTGGGCAACACAATTGTGATAGCCAAAGATAAACTTCCCGACAATGTTGACATTGACGTCGTGCTGTCAACACTGAAAAAGCTTGTGCCCTTGAGCTTCTTTCGCGATATTGATTCTATATATATAGGACAATTTCAACATCTGATAGACAGAGAAGTGCACGCTATGTATAGTGACGGCGCAATATACGTAACAAACAATCAGGCTAGCAGCACAGACTTGGTTGAAGACATAATTCATGAAGTAGCTCACTCTTTGGAGGAGAGCCACACTTCTGAAATATATGGCGATGGGAAGATAGAAAAAGAATTTCTTGCAAAAAGGCAAAAGTTGTATTTTATTTTAAAAGAAGAGGGGTACAACACTGAGCTAAGTTATTTTTTCGAAACTGAATACACGGAGGAGTTCGACTCTTTCTTATATAAGGAGGTTGGGTATCCGATGCTTTCCGCCTTATCAGTTAATCTTTTTTATTCTCCGTATGGGGCAACATCTTTGCGAGAATATTTCGCAAACGGGTTCGAAGCCTTCTTTTATCATCGTGATGTGCACTATTTAAAAAAGGTGAGTCCAAATTTGTTTGACAAACTGCAAATAATAGCTTATAATAAGGAGTAAACACGATGAGTAAAACAACAACCACTCTAGAGAATGGAACAACAATAGAGATAACAGAGAGTAATAATACCATAACTGTTGAGGCAGAGGTGCCTCGTAGAGCTTTAGCGACACAGGAAAAGGTAACTTGCAATAATAGTACGATAACTGAAACTCTTAAAAATGCGGGTATCGAGGTGGGAAGCCTTATATCTGGTACAACTATTTCAAACTCCAAGAGTGATACGGAATTAAATGGAAGGTGGACTTTTGAAGCACCAAGAACCACAACAACTACAAAGAAAACAACCACAAAGAAAACAACTACCAAGAGAACAACTCGTACAACTGGTGGAACCAAAACAACAAAAGCAAAAAAAGAAGAGGAAGTATCCAAGTCGGGGACGGATAAGTTACTCTGAATTAAAAATGTGGAACGACTGTGCCTTCAAGCACAAGCTGAACTACTTGGACGAAATTCAAACGTTTTTTGGAAATGAATATACAGCTTTCGGAACAGCGATGCACTCTGTATGTGAAAATTTTCTCTTAGAACAAGAGTTTAATCCAGCAGAGTTTTTTCAGCTAACCTTTCTAGAAGAGTTGTCAAAACTAAAGTCTAAAAATGTCCCTCTTCGGAAAGACATGGTTTTAGAAATGAGGCAGCAGGGGCAAAATATATGTGATTATGTAATGCCGGCTGTTAACGATTACTTCGAAGAGTATGAGGTAGTATCAGTTGAAGAGCAGTTGATGGAAGGCATTGAAGACTTTCAGTCAGAAGGGCTTAAATTTAAGGGATTTATTGACTTGGTGGTAAAAACACCAGATGGTAAATACCATATTATTGATTGGAAGTCTTGTAGTTGGGGGTGGGATATGAAACGCAGAAGCGATAGCATCACGACGTACCAGCTTACTTTGTATAAACACTTTTTTGCAAAAAAACACAACATAGATTTAAAAAACATAGAAACACACTTTGCGTTACTCAAGCGCACAGCGAAAAAAGAAAACGTAGAATTCTTCAGAGTTACAAGTGGGGACAGAAAAAGAAATAATGCCTTAAAACTTTTGGAAAAAGCTGTTAAAAATATAAATGAGGAAAATTTCTTTAAAAACAAGATGTCTTGCGCAAGATGCGATTACCACAAGACATCCCACTGTCCGTAACAGCAGGAGAACAAATGACTGACAAAATGAAGATTCTAACTATTTCTGATAATCCATATTCCCCATCTGGAGTCGGAATGCAGACAAGGTACATGATTGAGGGGCTACTAGATACTGGAAATTATAATTTTATATCTCTCGGAGGAGCGATTCGCCACGCGGATTATCGTCCAATAAGGCAAGAGAAGTACGGGGAAGATTGGGTGACGTACCCAGTAGACGAATTCGGAACTCCGGAGGTTATTCGCGCTCTTTTGGCTAATGAGAAGCCGGATGCTGTTTGGATTATGACAGATCCAAGGTTTTGGGAGTGGCTCTGGATGATGGAGAATGAAATACGCGCAAACGTTCCTTTGGTGTATTATCACGTATGGGACAACTATCCTTATCCAAAATTTAATAAGTTTTATTATGATTCGAATGATGTAGTAGTTTCAATAAGTAAATTAACAAATGACATAGTGGCAAATGTATCCCCAGGTGTGGAGCTTCACCATATCCCTCATTCGGTACCAACAGATATTTTCTACAAGAGAGAACCAGTGGATTCTCAGGTTTCAGACTTCAAGAAAAATATTGGAGATAAGGTGGTTTTCTTTTGGAACAACCGAAATGCCAGAAGGAAGCATAGCGGTACATTGATTTTCTGGTTTAAAGAATTTTTAGATATGGTGGGCAGGGATAAAGCTATGCTGATTATGCACACAGAGCCCGGCGATCCTCACGGACAGGATTTGGAAGCCATCTTGGGAGAGCTGGGACTGCTTAATGGGGAAGTAATGCTTTCCACCGAAAAGGTTGGACTCGAGAAGCTAGCGGATCTCTATAATATAGCAGACTGCACAATTAACATATCGGATGCCGAAGGTTTTGGTTTGGGTACTTTGGAGTCTCTTGCATGTGAAACTCCAATAATTGTGACTATGACTGGAGGACTGCAAGAGCAGGTTACTGACGGCAATGAGTGGTTCGGAGTGGGGCTAGAGCCATCCGCAAAGGCAGTTATAGGCTCACAGCAAGTACCCTATATATACGAAGATAGAGTATCAAAAGAAGACTTTCTGAACGCCATAAACAAGATATACAGTATGACTGCAGAGGAGAGAGCGGAATTGGGAAGAAAGGGAAGGGAACACGTTTTGACTAACTATGGGTTCGACGACTACAAAAAGAAGTGGGATGACTTGTTTAAGAGTATAAAAGAGAATCATGGATCTTGGGAAGCTAGAAAGGGATATAAATCATGGGAATTCAAGGAGATAGCAGCATGAAAAAAGTATTGATAGAGGGCCCATTGTTGACTCAATCTGGTTATGGTGAACATTCCAGATTCGTTCTTAGGGCACTACAGAAGAGAGGTGATGTAGACTTATACATCCAGCCCTTAGCATGGGGGACAACTAGTTGGCTAGCGGAAGACAACGAAGAAAGAAGAGAGATGGACAAGCTGGTACAGAAGACAAGCAGCTATGTTATGCAATTTGGAGAAAACCCACAGTATGATGTTCATATTCATGTAGGTATACCCAGCGAGTTCGAAAAGAAAGCGCCGCATGCTATTCATGTAACTGCGGGAATTGAAACAACAAGAATATCTGATTTGTGGCTGCAGAAAACTTTTGAGATGGATAAGATAATTGTACCGTCTAATCACTCTAAGTGGGCGTTTGAAAATACAACTGTTGAGGTGGAGGATAGAGGAAGAAGGTTTGGAGTCACCTGCAAAACGCCAATTGAGGTAGTTCCCTATCCCGCAAAGCAGATAGAGGAAGATAAAGACTTCTCTATAGATTTGGATTTTGATTTCAACTTCCTCTCAGTTGCGATGTGGGGCGTTAGAAAGAACATGGAAAACACCATTAAGTGGTTCCTTGAAGAGTTTAAAGACGAAGAGGTTGGCTTAGTACTCAAGACGGGATTATCAAGAGGTTCCATATTGGACAGGAAGATGACAGAATTCAGAATCCAGAGAACTCTCGAAACAGTACCAGATAGAAAGTGCAAGGTGTATCTGCTTCATGGAGACTTAAGCGAGTCAGAAATGACATCTCTCTACAAGCATAAAAACATAAAAGCGATAATCTCAGCATCCCATGGCGAGGGGTTCGGACTGCCTTTGTTCGAGGCTGCAGTCAATGGCTTGCCTGTACTAGCTCCAGCGTGGAGTGGGCATGTTGACTTTCTTACTGCACCCGTCAAGACTACATCTAAAACTAGAAAGGTGAAGGAGAAAGAGTTGTATGCAAAGGTGGAATACACAATTCAGCCGATACAGAAAGAGGCTGTGTGGAATGACGTTTTGGTAGATGGTTCTATGTGGTGTTACCCAAGAGAGAAGAGTTTCAAGAATCAGCTAAGGAACGTGTACAAGAACCATGGCATGTACAAGTCTTGGGCTAAGAAGCTGCAAAAGCACATTGTTGGCGAGTACGAACAGGAAAAAATACTAGACAAGATGAGTCACACTTTGCTCGGAGATGAATCAGCTACATCGATAGAGGAGCAGTTGGCTGCGCTAACAATTAGGAAATTTGAATGAACATCCTTTTTATATCTGATTTTTTTCTTAGAGATGGGGTTACTGGCGGCGCCGAGTTGGTTGACGACGAGCTAACTACATTACTGTCGAAAGAGAATGATATCGATATGATAAACAGTTATCTGGTAGACATCAAACTCTTGGAGTCTGAAAAATATGATTCGATATTGGTGTCTAATTTTGTCAACCTTTCTGAACAATGCAAGGAGTTCCTCTCCTCTAATAAGAATTATTTTATCATGGAGCATGATCACAAATACTTAAAAAGCAGAAATCCGGCAACATACCACAACTATGAAGCTCCAACGGACGAAGTTGTAAATGTGGAGTTTTATAAAAATGCAAAAGCTGTATTTTGCCAGACAAAGATGCACACCGAGCTACTCAGAAAAAATATAATGTTGGACAACATAGTAAATCTTGCCGGAAGCTTGTGGTCGGAAGAGGAGTTTGAGGTAATAGAGAAATACTCAAACACTGAAAAGGTTAATGAAAATTTGGTAATCTCCAGTGAGAACCCAATAAAGAATACCAAATTCGCAATACAATATTGTGAGAGATATGATATGCCATACAGTCTGGTGCCTGCTGCTGAGTTTGAAACATTTATCTCTAATTTGTCCACTGGAAAGACAGTAGTATTTTTTCCTCTCACTTGTGAGTCTTGCTGTCGCGTGCTGGTTGAAGCTAGGATGCTTGGTTGTTCGGTGCTGACGTCAAATTTGGCAGGAGCAACTTCAGAGGAGTGGTTTAAACTTTCTGGCACTGAGTTGATAAACGAAATGCGAGAAAACAAGAAAAGAATTTTAAAGAAAATAACTGATGCAATGAATCTCTCGAAGGAACACTTTGTTGAGTTTGATATCCCCAAGGTATCGATAATAACTTCCGTCTACAATGGGGACAAATTCATAAGACAGTTCATGGAAGACATGACTTCTCAAACCATGTTTCACAATAGCGAATTGATATTGATAGATTGTAATTCCCCCGGCAACGAGAAGAGTGTCATTGACGAGTATTTGGAAAAACATGACAACATAATATATGAACGACTGGACAGTGATCCAGGCATATATGGGGCGTGGAACAGGGCAATTGAAATTTCCACAGGAGAGTTGTTGACAAACGCAAATCTGGACGACAGAAGAAGCAAAAATCAAATAGAGGAACTAACGCGATCGCTGGTTAATAATCCTGACATTGATTTGGTTTATTCTTCGAATTATATCACAACAAGGCAAAACGAAACGTACGAGAATAATTCTTCATCAGGTAGGACGTATGATACTTACGAATTTTCGAAAAGCAATATGGTAAAGTGTCTCCCTGGCGCAATGCCTGTTTGGAGAAAGAGTATGCACGATAAGGCTGGCAGTTTCGATGAAAGTCTTAAGAGTGCTGGCGACTGGGAAATGTGGCTCCGTGCAGTGGACTCTGGATCTAAGTTCAAGAAAGTGCCCGGCGTACATGGGTTGTATTTTATGAATCCCGAGGGAATGTCCACTACGAATGATAAGGAAAAAGCAATAGCCCGATTCTCAGAGGAGAAGGACGTGTTTTGGAAGTACTCTCATATTTTTGGAAAAGAAAATGTTGAAAAATACAGGAGACACTTCTCTCAATGATTATTCATGCAAATGTACAGGTTAAGAACGAAGAAGTTCTTTTAGAAAAGATATTGCCCATATGGGAGACTTATCCTATAGATAGGTGGGTATTCTTCAACGACGGCTCCACAGACAATACGTCAAATCTGATAAGAAGCGTGCTGGGTACGAAGGCGCACATCATAGAAGGCGAAAATAAAAAATACAATCCAGCAAAAAACAAGTCTGAAATGCTCAACTACAGCCGCGAGAGCGATGCCTCTCACGTGGTAGCTCTTGACGCTGATGAATTAATTTCCTCTAATATAGTGAACGAATTTCATAAAATGGTAGAACTAAGCAGCAAGTATAATATATTGTATTATAGGTTCGAAGCGGTAGGGGACATAAACCACCACAGAGCAGAACCCGCATACGAGAAGAATTTTAGGAATTTTATTTTTCCACTCTCGTTCACAGGAGAGTTCACGAATGAAGACATGTCTGCACACAACCTTAAGAGTCCTCCCGTGTATTTGCCTCCCACCCTGACAAGAGATGCAGGAATAATACACTTATCCTCAATTAACAAAGAGCATTATGCACTTAAGAATTTGTGGTATAAGCATAAAGAATACAAAGAAGAGCTAATGTCAGTCAGCGAGATAAACTCTGCGTACGATAAGTTGATAAATAATTTAGAATTTAACATAGAAGAGACACCGAAAAAAATAACAAAAGGAATATCTTTCGACGCTTCAGTGTTTGAAGAAGTAGCCCGCGCCAAAAGATATAAAGAATATGTTGTTCAAAATTCTGTCCCTGATTTAATAACGTTTGGAAAGGAATACCTGATATGAAAAAAGTTATAAGCTTCAGCCTGTGGGGTAAAAATTCCAGATACACCATCGGCGCAATAAGAAATGCAGAACTGGCACAAAGAACATATCCGGGCTGGGTTTGTAGATTTCATGTTGGGAGAAACACTCCTTATTTAATAGTGGAAAAACTCAAGAGCTTTCAAAATGTGGAAGTAATAGAAAGAAGCGACGCTTGTGACTGGACTAGTACGCTCTGGAGATTGGAGGATGCTTCAAATCCAGAGATTGACGTAATGATATCTCGAGATACAGACAGTCGTCTAACATTGAGAGAGAAGTCGGCAGTAGATGAATGGCTGTCCGGTAGCAGGGGGTTTCATATCATGAGAGATCATCCGTACCATGCAACGCAAATACTGGCGGGCATGTGGGGAGCCAAAAAGGGCGCAGTCCCCGAAATGAAAGAAATGATACAGGAATATATCAAGGGTGATTTTAAGCAACTTGATCAGAACTTCCTTAAAGAAAAAATATACCCGCTGGTTAAAGACAACGCGCATGTTCATGACGAGTTTTTTGAGAAAAAGCCATTTCCGTACCCTCGTGACGAAGAGCATTTTGTAGGGCAGGCATATGCCGGCGATGATAAGATACTGGATGCTGACGGATACTTTCGTGACTACTTGTGGGAGAACTTACTGTATGATTGTCCACGCTAATGTGATGGTGAAAAATGAAGAAGTGCTTTTAAGTGAAGTGCTTCCTATCTGGAAAGAATATCAAATAGATAAGTGGGTATTCTACAATGACAATTCGACAGATAACACAGAAGAACTTATAAGACAAGAGTTTGGCAAAAGGGCTGTCGTGTTGAATGATAATTTGCCAAAGTTTCACGAAGCACACCACAGATCTAGGATGCTGGAATATAGCAGGGATAACGGAGCAGACTACGCCATAGCCATCGACGCTGACGAGCTTATGTCCAGAAATCTTGTCGATAATTTTGAGGAAGTATTGGAGATGAATTCAAAGTACAATATAATGTATTATTGGTTCAATGTTGTCGGAGACATAAACCACATGCGCCAGGATCCTTCCTATATAGAAAATTATAGAACGTTCATAATGCCACTAGCAAACACTGGAAAGTTCGACATGAGAGGGTGGAAGTACCACACACCGAGAACTCCAGTTATTAATCTACCTCATGTTGCAACAAAGGATGTTGGGTTTATCCACCTGCAATCAATCAATAAAGAGTTTTATGCCCTCAAGCAACTTTGGTATAAGCATTTTGAATTCAAAGAATACAATCACTCGATACACGAAATAAACCACAGATATGATACTGTGGTTAACAATATGAACTTCATGGAGAAAGAAGTGCCTAGAAAGATAGTTGAGGGCATTGAATTTGATGCGTCTGTATATGATAAACTAGCAGAGGTAAAGGGATACAAAGATTATATTTTGAAAAACAAGGTAAACGATTTGATGACGTTTGGACAGGAGTATTTATGACAACGACAATTAGGGAAGTCTGTATTCATCACCATCTTGGCTTGGGAGATCAGCTGGATTGCAATGGTTTGGTGAGACATTATGCAAAAACGAGAGACAAGGTGTATGTGTTTGCTAAAGAGCACCACCATGAAATGATATCGTACATGTATAGAGACAACAAAAAGATAGCAGTTGTACCGATAAATCCATCAGAAAACGAGTACAAAGAAGTAGAAGATTTTCTAGATACCAAGCCTGGAATAGAGTTCAGGGTAATAGGGCATAAAAATTATAATCCTATGCTGGAAAAGATTCATAATTTAAATTGCTGGCAGCAATTTTATTTATTAGCAGATATCTCCATGGAGGAAAGGTGGAGAGGCTTTTATTTTATGAGAAACGAAGAGGAAGAAAAAAGAGTATATGAGAAATTGAATCCAACGGGGGAGCCCTACATTTTTCTTCACGATGATCCTGAAAGAGGGTTCGAGATAGATAGGAAAAAGATAAATTCCGGAGAACTTAGGGTTATAACAAATGATGTGTCTGAAAACATGTTTCATTTTGTAGAGGTACTGAGGGGTGCCGAAGAGATACACTGTATGGAGAGTAGCTTTAAGTCCTTGGTAGAGCTTGTGGGAGTGGAGTCTAAGTTATATTTTCATGATTTTCGCAACCACCCTCTAGGGGACGCAAGAGCCGGATGGGAGATTGTTGAATATGAGTGAGATAACAAGAGAAAGTATCCTTTGCTACAACTATATGACATTGGAAGCAGATCATTGCTTGGATCATCCGTTGGATTATTACAAGAGAGCTGGATGCGGCAGGATACATAATAAGGACGTCCTAGATCCACTAGAAGTCAAAAAAGGAGATTCGGTATTTGTCAAAACGGATTATATATTTCACGGGATATTTCAAAAAGATATATTGGAACAAATAAAGAATCCATTCATACTAATAAGTGGAGTGTCCTCATATCAGCCTGGAGCGAACGGAGACAACAGTTATCTTAAGATACTCCAAGACAGCAGGGTGATGAAGTGGTTCTGCACAAACCCTCCAGACATCAAGTCTGAAAAAATAGTTCCCATTCCCATAGGGTTTGAAGAGCCAGAAAGAGAGGGTGGGAATCAAGAAGTTCTCTCCCACTATAACAGAAAGATACATGATTTCGACAAAAAAGAAAATAAACTTTATTTGCCATATCACACCGTTGGGAACAATCCTTCTCGAGATAGGTTTATACGACATCTGTCATCTTTGGATTTTGTCGAAGTGGAAGAAAATAGGTTACCATTTCAGGAGTATTTACAAAAACTAGAAAAATTTAAATATATTATATGCCTAGAGGGGGCAGGGTATGACACTCATAGAAACTATGAGTCTCTCTTGGTTGGTTCTGTGCCCATAATGAAAACTAGTACCGTCAAGGGAGTGTACGATAGAAATGAGCTACCCTCTGTGTTTGTTGACGATTGGCTCAAGGTTGACGAGAGTTTCTTTTCTCATATTAATTCCAAGACATATGACTTTAAAAATGTTAAAAATTTTATGGAAATAGGTTATCATATGAGAGATATTGAAAAAACTAAAGAAAGGCTTATGAACGATGAAGGTTGAGGTATCAAACGGAGAACTGCTTGACAAACTCTCTATCTTGGAGGTAAAGAAGGAGAAAATAAAGAAAAAAGAAAAGCTCCTACATGTCGAAAGAGAGCATGCCCACCTCAAGAGCCTGGCTGGTTCATTAGAGTTTTCTCTCGAAGACTCTTCCTATGTAAGACTTAGAGAAATAAATTATCAACTCTGGGACATCGAAGATGAGATAAGAAAGAAGGAAGAGGAAAATGACTTCGGAAAAAGATTCATAGAGTTGTCGCGTTCGATATACATTCTAAATGACGAAAGGTTCAGAATGAAGAACGACATAAACAAGAGAACAAACTCCCTCTTTCAAGAGCAAAAGGATCATAAAAATACATGACAGAGTTTATACCGCAAATCGAACCATGGATAGATGCGTCAGAACTCGATCAGTTTAAAAGAATTATAGAATCAACATATGTTGTGGAACATGCTCTAACGGAGGAGTTTGAGCAAGAGATAATCAAACTGACTGGATCTAAGTATGCCATGGCAGTAACCAATGGCACTGCTGCACTATTTTGCTGTCTTAAGTCATTGGGCATCGGCACTGGTGATGAAGTTATAGTGCCGGATTTGACATTTGTGGCAACAAGCAATTCTGTAATAATGGCAGGCGCAATTCCTGTTTTTTGCGATGTAGATCCAGACACACTATGTATTGACGTTTCAGCAATAGAATCTTTAATAACCGAGAACACAAAAGCAATAATGCCAGTTCACTTGTATGGCAATTCAGCTGACATGGAAAGCATAATGAGTTTGGCTCGACGACACAACATTAAGGTTATCGAAGACGCCGCACAAGGCGTCGGCGTGAAGAGGAAATCTAGACATGTTGGGACGATGGGGGATTGCTCTATATTATCTTTTTACGGAAACAAAACTATCACTTGCGGTGAGGGTGGAATCATCTTGACAGATGATGAAGAGATATATAGAAAGTGCGGCATATTGAAGAACCACGGTAGACCGGAAAGAGGCACCTTCATTCATCATGAGATAGGGTATAATTTTGCTTTCACCGAAATGCAGGCAGCAGTGGGACTATCTCAACTTCAAAAGTTAGATAGAATAATATCGAAAAAGAAAAAGATAAGGGAAACCTACAAAGAGCATTTGGGTGGAATGTTTGAATTCATGAAAGTGGACAACGATACTAACCCAGTGCATTGGTTTACTTCCATATATACCGATAGCAAGGAGGCTTTGGCGGCGCATCTTGCCGCAGCTAATATTGGAAGCAGGAGCTTTTTTTATCCACTACACTTGCAGCCGTGCTATATTAACAATCCAAGTTTGGTTAAAATGTCGGGGACATACGAGAACAGCACTAGCGCATATTCTAGGGGATTGTCACTCCCGTCTGCATATGGAATGACAGAGCAGCAGCAAATGAGAGTTATTAAGGAAGTGCGGAAATTTCATGAAAGTTAAATTAGCAGAAGATACAATAGACGAAGGCGATATTGATTACTTAATAGACTGGCTTAAGACTTATCCTAGATTAACAAAGGGTGAAGTTACAATTCAGTTTGAAAAGAAGTGGTCAGAATATCTGGGTGTAAAGCATTCTGTGTTTGTAAACTCAGGATCATCAGCGAACTTGTTGATGCTATATACTCTGGTGGAGAACGGCTCTTTATCTCCAGGAGACACGGTGGTAGTGCCGGCAGTGTCATGGTCGACAGATTTGGCTCCGGTATTTCAGCTAGGTTTAAACCCTGTTTTGTGTGATTGTAATATGGAAACCCTCTCAGTTGATATCAATCACTTACAATACATATTTGATACAACTCGCCCTAAAGCTTTAATGTTGGTTTCCGTGCTGGGTATGGTGCCCGACATGTCTAGTTTGGTGAGATTGTGTGAAAAATATGACGTGCTTCTTTTGGAGGATTCGTGTGAGTCTCTGGGTTCAGAGTTTAAGGGAAAGAAGCTCGGCTCCTTTGGTGTCATGTCTTCCTTTTCTACGTATTTTGGACACCACATATCCACGATAGAGGGTGGCATGGTGTGTACAGATGACGACAATATGGCAAACCTACTTAAATCAATAAGGAGTCATGGTTGGGCTAGAGATATGGACACTAGTGTGGCGACAGACTTAGAAAGGGAATTCAAAGTAGACAAGTTCAGCTCTTGTTATACATTTTATCATAGTGGATTCAACCTAAGATCCACTGACTTGCAGGCATACTTGGGGCTTAGGCAGTTGGATAAACTTCCAAGCTTGGTTTCTAAGAGGAAGGAAAATTATGATTTATATAACGAAAATATAAAAAATGAATTTTGGCAACCACCCAAAAGCAGTGAAGGGGTGTCTAGTTTTGCATTTCCAGTCATAACAAAGCAGAGAGATAAAGTTGTGTCAAACCTAAAGCAAGAGGGGGTTGAGTGTCGCCCACTAATATGTGGTAGCCTCGGAAGACAGCCTGTGTGGGTTAAGAAGCGTGGTGTCTTGGAGTTGAGAAATGCAGACATTGTTCATAAGCATGGAATGTATTTGCCAAACCATGGATCTATGGGGAAAGAAGAAGTGACGCAGATTAGTAAATTGGTAAATTCTGGCATAAGAGGTTCTTGAATGAAGATTTTAATTACAGGTGGCACGGGCATGCTTGGTTCCGCTTTCGAGGGCGAGAATATCATAAAAACCAATTCGCGTGAATTTGACTTAACAAATCTCACCGACGCGCTCAACATGTTGCGAAAATATCAACCAACCCATGTTATTCATCTTGCAGCAAAGGTTGGAGGATTGGGCGCAAATATGAAAAACAAGGCTGACTTTTATAGAGACAATATTCTAATAAATACGAACGTTCTAGAAGCCGCAAGAATCTACAAAGTAAAGAAGCTTCTCTCCCTGATGAGTACGTGTGTATATCCAGCAAATGCAGAGTTACCTCTCAAGGAAGGCTCTCTCCACGTCGGAGCGCCCCACTCTTCTAACTTTGGTTACGCATATGCCAAACGCGCGTTAGACGTCCAATCTCGAGCTTATAGGCAGCAATATGGTTGCAATTTTATAACAGCAATTCCAAACAACTTGTTTGGAGAACGAGACAATTTTGATTTGGAAAATAGCCATGTAATTCCAGCTATTATAAGAAAAGTATATGAAGCTAAAAAAAACAATAAAAGTGTGTTATTATGGGGAGACGGTTCTCCGTTGAGGGAGTTTACGTATTCTAAGGATATGGCAAAAGCACTGATGTTTGTTTTAAAAAACTATAAAGACGCCACCCCGATAAACGTTGGCAACACCTACGAACACTCAATTAAGGAAATAGCCACTACAATATCAGATATAATGGACTTTAAAGGAGACATTATTTGGGATACATCAAAACCAAAAGGGCAATACAGTAAGCCGTCCTCTGGAGAGAAATTAGAGCTGTTGGGGTATGACAGGAACTTGTTTACTCCAACCAAAAAGGCACTAGAAAAGACTTGTGATTGGTTCGTTGAGAATTATCCGAATGTGAGGGGAGTATGAATAAAGAAAGCAAATTAGCAATAATAACTGGAATCACCGGACAGGACGGAAGCTATCTGGCAGAACTTTTGTTGTCAAAAGGGTATAGAGTCATCGGACTGAAAAGAAGATCTTCATTAATAAATTCTGAAAGAGTCGATTCGGTATACGGACATGCACGGTTTCACATGGCGTACTATGATTTGAACGATGCAGGAAGCATATGGAAAATCATAAACAAATTTAAGCCAGATGAATTTTATAATTTGGCAGCTCAGTCTCATGTTAGAGTTTCTTTCGACATTCCGGAACATACCGTCGATGGCATAGCGATGGGCACACTAAGAATAATGAATGCCTTGAGGGAGTTGAGTCCCAATTGCAAGTTTTATCAAGCATCTTCATCTGAGATGTATGGCGATGTAAAAGAGTACCCTCAAAATGAAAATACAAGGTTCTCACCAGCATCGCCATATGCTTGTGCAAAGTTGTTTGCACACAACTTAGTAAATAACTATAGGGAATCATATGGTATGCATGCTTCTTCGGGAATACTATTTAATCACGAGTCACCCCGGCGAGGAGAGACTTTTGTAACTAGAAAAATAACAATGGCTGCAGCTAGAATTAAGCTAGGCTTGCAAGATACTTTGTTTTTAGGAAATCTCGAAGCAAAGAGAGACTGGGGTTTCGCAGGGGATTACGTAAAAGCTATGTGGATGATGCTCCAGCAAGACAAGCCAGATGACTACGTTATTGCTACTGGAGAAACACACACTGTTAGAGAGTTTTTAGAAGAAGTGTTCGAATACGCTGAACTAGATTATAACAAACATGTGAAAATAGACGCCAGGTTTTTCCGCCCTCATGAAGTTCCAATCTTGCTAGGTGATGCCAGCAAAGCAAAAGAAGCTTTAGGATGGAAACCGGAAATAACATTTAAAGAATTAGCAAAAATGATGTATGATGCTGATATGAGACAATTGATAGGAGGACATTAGATGAGATTATCTGATCAAGCAATGGGAGCACTAATGATGGCGCTCCAAAAGTGCCTTATGGAGCAAAGTGATATCACAGAGATTTTGAAAGAGTTCACATTTCAGGTGGATGATGAAGAAAAACTCGTAATCAACAACCCACCAATAGTAAAAGCACAGAAGACATTTGTAGAGAAGAATTTCACAGTTGGAAGTGATTGATGCCTCGATACTGTTATAGGTGTAAAGAATGCAATATCGAACTTGTAATAACTCATCTAATGAGTGAGTCGAGGGAGGACTGCGCCGCTTGTGAGGGAAGAGGAACTCTTGTGAAGATACCATCTCTCACTGGAAAATTAGTTAAGAAAGATGCAAGTAAGGTTGGAGAAGTCGTGAAGCAGTATATAAAAGACGCAAAAGAAGAAATTAAGCAAGAAAAGAAAAACCTAAAAATTAGAGAGGCAGATTAATGACAGCGACAATTATTGCATTAGTATCTGTAGGTATAAATATATTTCTTCTCTTCTATATAAGGTGGCTTCTTCGAAGCATGACATTTATATCAGAGAATATGGATGGATTGTGGGTTTTGATAGAACAATTCAGACAACACGTAGACATGCTGCATGAAACAGAGATGTTTTATGGAGACAGTAACCTTCAGGCGCTGATGGAACATTCAAAAAAAGTAACAGAAGAAATAGATTCATATAAGCTTTTACTTTTACCAGAAGAAGAAATTGAAACGGACGGAGAATATATAGAAGATGACAGCTGAAGAGGGTATAAAAAAGAAAGTCTTTAAGAGAAAAAGAGCAAAAAGAAAGAAAAATAATTATTTTACAAAAGTTCACGAAAACGCAATCATAGAGTATACGAATACCGATTGTCTTAAAAGGAGAACGGAACTGTACGTCCAATTTATACAGCCCGCTCTTGATGAGATGGTTGATAAGATAATTTATACCTACAAATTCACAACACTTCCTAATATCGACACTCTCAAAGACGAGTGTAAAATATGGCTAACAACAATACTCGACAAGTATGATCCGAACAAAGGCTCGAAAGCGTTCTCTTATTTTTCAGTAGTTACAAAAAACTGGTTTATTCACAAGGTAAAAAAGAACTCGGCAAGAACAAAGAAAGAAATCTCGTATGAGGAGATGATAGAAACAGGAAGGCACGAGATAAGACAAACAGTAGCTCCAGACGAGACTTATATGCATAGGAGACTTGAGTTTGAGTTTTGGAATCTGCTGTTGGGACAGATGGATAAGTGGAATGTTGATAGTCTCAAACCAAATGAGAAGAAAGTCCTAGAGGCAGTCAAGATATTGTTGAACAATGTTGACGATATTGATATCTTCAATAAGAAGGCTGTGTATTTGTATTTGAGGGAGATAACTGGGCTGAACACCAAGCAAGTTGTGAGCAACTTAAACAAGTTGAGAGAGAAATATAAACTTTTTAGACATAAGTGGAACCGTGGGCAGCTTTAAAAATATAAGTTATTTCTATTTACTGTATGAGCAAATTAGACGACTACATAGAGAAAGCCACTTCAAACGTTACTGAAGATAGAGCAGCAACAAAAACACTTCTTGTGAATTTGCTAAAGTACATGCAAATATCTGACGATAGACACAAGGAAGTTGGCTTGATAGCTGCAAAGTATCTAGAAACCCTGCAGAGATCAAATGAACAACTAGTAAAGCTAGCGAGCCTAGTTTCAAAGAAGGAGTCATCCATTCCCGGACTCACGGACGATGATAGGGAAGATTTGTTTGATATCATCAAAAACACAAACAAGAGTGGGGATACCGAATAATGTCAGGAGCAATAGAAAGCGGAGCAAAAACCCCACGTCCTCTGGCACCGGGAACAACGAACGCCACAACAAGAAAATCAGGAAAAACTAGAGCCCCAATAGGTACACGTCCAGGGCACTCTAGAATTGTGGACGCCCAAGTTGAAACTCAGAGAATGGCAAAACGAGCTTATGAAAGCCGGACAGAGACAGCTCAGTACCCATGGGCACAAGTTTATTTCGCAAGGCTGTTGAAGGTTGAAGAGGTGTCGACAATATTGGGAAACAACCTTTATAAGAAATTATATAATCAAGTAATTCACTCATCAGCTCAAGACATACAGTTACTTGAGGTGGTGGGAGGTGTTGATTTCGAGCATGCTTGTTATAACGCACCAGAAAACATCTACGTCAACAGTGAAGACTGGCAACATGCCCAAGCTCAAGAGCGCTGTGCGGTAGGTAAATTTGCTAAATTCTACGCGATAACGAACGATTCACAACTGCCAGTTGTGGGTAGCTCAATACAGATTGAGTGGACGGACTTCAGTCCGAAAGTAACAGGGATAATTCGTGATTTTGCATCCGACACGGGCATGCCCGGTGGCCCAGCATCATCCCCTTCTCCGATGGGTTCATTTTCTGGGGGAACAGTTAGAAATCTCGGCGCCGCCCCGCTTGACAATACACCGCCAGTCAATGAGGCGATGCCTCTAACAGACAATTTTAAATTTAAAGACTTCCGATGTAAAGATGGTACCCCCGTGCCTGATAAATACAAAGACAGAATTAAAGAATTGGCAACTCAATTGGAGATATTAAGAGCTGAACTGGATGGTAGAAAAATGGTTATAATATCAGCGTATAGAACAAAGAACTACAATGACAAGCTTAGAATCAAAGACGGTAAAGAAGCCGGAGTATACACAAGTCAGCATATAAAATGCAGAGCAGCGGATATTGTCGTTCCCGGCCGAAGCCCTCAACAAGTGCATGCAAGATTATTATACCTCATAAAGCAGGGAAAAATAAAAGAAGGTGGTGTAGGAATTTATGATAAGTTTGTACACTACGATACAAGAGGGGTAAAAGCTCGCTGGGATGAGAGAACTACGAAACCGACAGGACATAAGTCGATTAAGGATGGAGGCAGAGCGCCCCTGCAATCGGAATCACCAGAGGGCAAAGAAGATTCGGATACGTTTGAGCCTTTAAATAACTTGAACGATTAGAAGAGGTTGATATGGCTAAGAAAAAGACAGGACTAGCTCTTGGGGACAAGGATGGAATAGAAACCAAGGGTATATGTTATGATAAGAAGAAGGAAGAAGTTCCTCTCTATAACGCTAGGAAAGGCGACTATGTTATAACAGGCGAAACTGACAAGGGTGTCAACAACAACGCATGGATAGTTTTGGGCAGAGATAGATTAAACGATGCATGTTCAGGCTATGGTGGAATTGGGCACTCTAGTTCGGGTGCAATAGATATAGTCGTAGGCAGAATGACACCAGTCCCAATGAGTGTCATGGGCGAGGGAAGCAAAAAAGAAAAGGTTTTCGTCGACCCTATGTACACCCCCATAATAGCTTCAAGCTTAGCAGGAACTAAAAAGAAAAAGGATCCTGCCAGAAGCGGACAAGCAATTACTGTGGATGCCGGCTCTGCAGCTGTAGGGGGAGAAGATTACGAAGAGATTGGTGAAGTTGGTACACCACAGGAAGACTCAGAACATGTTCAGAGTTGTTCCGAAAAAGGTATATTTTTCGACGCCGCGCGTATTTATATAAGCCAGAAGGCTGACATAGATCATTATTTTGGATTAGTCGAAGCAGGAGCTATTCCTTCTCCCGGAAGAGGGGTGGCACCCAGATCTGCAATAGCTATGAAGGCTGATGGCGTTAGGATAATTGCGCGAGAAGGCATTAAGTTGGTTACGATGGGCAATCACGGCACACCAGGCGGCACAGGCACCTACAATTCTAATGGAAAAAAGATAAATGCAGTGCAAGGAATTGCGCTTGTGGCAGGAAACGGCAAGGATCAGAACGGCTTGCCTGTCAAGCAGCACCCCATTGTTCTAGGTACTGCTCTCTGTGCAGCATTGCATGAACTGGGATCAGAGTTGGCAAAATTGGCAGGTGTCGTCGCCAAACAGGGTGAGTTGAACAGTAAGATGTACACTGCTTTGATGCATCACACTCACGGAGAAACAGCCCTCGGCGCAGTTACTCTCCTGTCTCCATCCGCAACTATGGGAGGCGCTCAGGCTATTACTGAAAATATCACTTTTGTCCAGTCTTCAGTGATAGGTATGCAAGCGAATCTTTCGACATGGGCTACCTCGCAAACCGGTGGTGGAAAAGGGGGCCCGGGCGCCAAAATTTGCAGCAATTGGAATACGGTAAACTAATATGGCTAACATGAAAATACGAATTGTAAAAGGAGAAGTTTCAGCATCTGCCCTGAGAGCGTATTATTATGGCACATCAGTTGAAACCAGACAGCAAGACGAAGATCAGGGCATCAACACTATATCTCCCGGAGATGTATACACTTTTGAGTTCAAGTATAATGACATCGGCAAAGGAGAATATAAGCTAGGCTACTCCGGAAAGGAGATGCTGGCGATAAAAGAATTTTTAGCCTCGGTGGTTGATCCAAGCACGTACAGGATAGAAGATAGGGGAATTTTCGGAGCCCGAAGAACAAGGGTAGCTTCAAGCGACGCAGAGGCGGCAACAGATAGGAATTCCCCTATATCGATGAGAGACGGATTTACTTTCGATGAAAAGACTCAAGCAGCCCTAACAATATGGCAAATGAACAACAGTGCCAGTATAAGAGAGTACGGAATTACTCATTTGGGTTGGACACGGGACGCAGACAGCCATTACAGTGAAGAAATAGGCAGCTTTGGGCTAGCTTCATTTGCTATAGCTCACGGCTGGTCTCAGGGTAGAAAACATTTTTATGATGAGGGGTTTGGATCCCCGCCGAGCAAGGTTGACGCGGCAACAGAGCAGATAAGAGAAGCAATATCTCCAAACCCCCCTTCATCACCAAGCCGCCTACATATGGCTGCAACCCGAGTCGCTGATGTAATCCATGAGGCTGTCCCCAAAGACAACGAAGGTAGAGCAATTGAAACTGGGGAGCTGACAAAGGAACAACATCAGCAGCACGCACTATCAGAGTTGTCGACTCCAGAGCCTAGCGGCAATCAAGCGCCATGGGAAGATCCGTCCGGAAAGAGAATAGGCGTATTCGTTGATACTGATTTTACTTTAGAAAATCCTCCTTCTTTTTCTTATGAGGAGGACATGATATCTTATCTTCTAATGAAGGAGCGTGAAGCGCTCGAGAAGGTGTTCGATCATTATGGAAAGGCAAGCACTTGGCCATTCCCGATAGGTAGAATGGTGAACGAAGAAGAGCCTACAATGTCCGCTTGGTATGATATAGAAGCCATGCCGGAAGCTATAAATGTCACTATAGACGAAACTCCAGCCGGCGCCATGCGCTATGATCAATTTGAAGCGCGCTACTCTTGGGCACTTCGACAAGGTGCCGCAGCGAGAGGTAGAATACCTTTAGTGTGGGCGGAGGCAGGAGTTGTAATTACGCCGAAAGAGTGGAGGCTGGGCTTAGCAGCAACGCCAGATTTACCAGAAGAAGATAGATCGTCACAGCACTTTACCGACATTGACGTTGTTGTTAGAGAAGTTTTTCGCGCTCCAAAAGCTCGTCCGGGTGATGTGTATAGGCTTCAGTTCTGGGTTAACAAAGGGATATTGCGAGAAGGAGCATCATCAGGGGGAACTAGGTTTACACCAGCTGATGTTATAACTGCTGCAGTTGTTAATTACGAAAAGGCAGCTGGGGCAATTGATGCTGCCGGAGAGTTTCTGGAAAACCCTGGCGCTGCAGTAGAAGCATGGGTTGGAAAAGCCGAAGACAGAATAAATAAATCTGTCGACGCAGCTGAAGATTATGTTCGCTCTAATCTGAGGTATGCTGATCAAAACAAGAAGAAGGTGGCAAGAAACGTTTGGAAGAAGTGGAGAGAAGACACCAGACGAAGGCAGGCGGATCAAAGGTATGCTAGTGCCGAAGCCCGCGCTGCACAGATATTGGAAGCTAGAAAAAAGTCCGGCTTCCCAACTCCCTCTCACGTAACATATGAAGCTAGAACATTCAAAAAGCACATAGAGGCTGTCGCCTCTAAGATGGATGAGTTTCAGAAAGAGTTGGTAGAGTGGCAAAAAGCCTCAGTTAAAAATGTAAAAACATCAGGAGGTTCGTTTGTTCCGGTGTTGGATTTGTCGGTGGAGGCTCAAAACTTACGAGACTGCATACCAGCTTTCGAAAGAATATTGGGAAGGAACGGATTCAAACTAAGAGACAAGTTTGGAGAATATATAAAAGTCTCCTACGTACCAGACAAAGATGAGACGTCCGCGAAAAACGTGCTAGGGGCATTGATAGCTACCATGTCCTTTGTTCCTAGGAAGGGTGAAGGTGTTTTTGGTACTAGATCTGCATCAGCTTTTGTGGGAGGGGATTATCAGACAGACGAAGAAAGCGAAAAGATGACAATCCGCGTGAAAGCAGGCGCTAGAGAGTTCGACTCGCACATAGAAGCAAAAAGGCTAGAAGGCAGAACAGACAACGAAAGCGTGAATAGGAGAAATAGCCTCTATTCTAAACTTAAGCACCCCTTCAACAACCCAAGAACTCTGGCATACCTGATGCAGCTAGAGGAGATGTACAACTACATCAATAAGCCTGCCGACTGGGGGAGCGACTGTAATGATGTTTTAATGCCAAAGTCCATTCCTTTTGCCATGCAGTTTACATATCCTCTACCTGGTATCAAGCCAAGAACTCCAGATAACTATGGGAAGCCAAAGGAAGGGCCCGATTCGTTTGACAAGGCAGCGCTGCAAGTTGATGGTTCAATGCTCAAGATGATGGGCGAGATAAAGACTGCAAGTCAAGCTGTTTCGGAAAAGATAGCCATATCAGAGGAAGAAAAAGACGCTCTCCTAAAGGTGGAGCAGGGCAAGGTATATGACATAAACGATTTGCTGCCTCTCGGCGAATTGTGCACATGGGAAGAAATACAGCAAAAGGTGTTGAAAAAGTTTGACTTCAAAATGATGTTGTGTGAGTGGGCACAGTGTTTAGCTATCCCCTGGCCTATTGAGTTTGATTGGGATTTGAACTTTGACTTCGACTGGCCAAAGATTCCAACATTTGATTTATACATGTTGTATCCTATAATTGTAGCAAATCTCCTAGAGATGCTGATAAGACTTCTTTGTACAATAATTATGAAGCTGTTGGATATGATAAGGTTGCCGAATTGTGATGACTTGTTCGACGCTGCATTGTACGGCATATCGTCTATAGCAAACGCAGTAGAGGAGTACCACAACCAAAAGGACGGAGAAGGGGGTATTGTACTCTTTAATGCAACTTCCGGAGTTAATCCTATAAATGCTGAATTTTTGAAACTGATAAAGGCGCAAACTCCCGGACAAGCAGAGGCTCAAAAAAGATTCATACAAAACTTGGCAGACTTTGGAGTATCTGCAGAATACATGGAAGACAATAATCTTGACGGTGAAACTGTCTCGGCTCTTTTCGAAGATGTGTCGAGAATTTTGACTCCTACAGAACTTTGTGCTCTTTTGCAGGGAGCGCTTAACCACGAAACAGTAGAGTTGGTAAGAAGTCTAATAATATCAACCCAGCCGTCATTAGCATCCTTTTTCAGAAATGATACAGCGGTATCTCAGTTCTTCTCCTCTCTTGGAGGCTTATTGGGGCAAGAGATATGCGATATTGTCAGTAGAGCCCCCGCCGAAGCGATGTCTTCCGGAAGGTGCGATGACGGCACTAACTTGAGAGACTACTTGGCAGCTGGCGGTGCCGACGCTCAACAGATAGCTAACGCACTAGCTATAGCCAAAGCAGAGGCAGATAGAAGATTGGCAGTCGCCAACTCACTAGCAAGTTCAAATCCGCTGGATGGTGTTGTACCAAAAAATGTAGTAGATTTTTCAGATCCTAATGCTGTTATTTCAGATATACCACCTGCTTTAATGAATCAACTGTCAAATGGGGTATCATCTATAATAGGAACAGTCAAGGGAACGTATTTGCAGGAAATAACAAGATATGTCCCATCTCTATATGATACTGACTCCCGAGCAATGAATTTTCTAGATCCTGAATTTAACATATTTTTTAGAATTCAGGCGGAAATAGCAATGAAGATATTAATGGACTTTGAAAGTCAAACTCCCAAACTGCTCTCCGATATGCCGCTACCTAAGTGGGAGGCTAGAAATTCTCTGTACACCACATACAGATACAATTTTGAAGGATTCCAGAGGCAATTGATTCCGATGCCATTTTCTTCGCCACCCTATCGAATTGAGTATAAGGAAACAGTAATTGAAGTTCCAAACGCTTTTGAAACGAGTGGCTTGCCTGGTTCGAGCTATCGAAGTCTAGAAGACTGGCTTCAGCAGAGTAATCTCATGTCTGACGAGGGCAGTCCAATGGGGCAATTTGTGCTAAGAACAGTGTTGGATGACGAGGAGGGAGTAATACTAGAAGAAGACACCTCAGTCCAAGAGCATCCAGAACTGGGCCCAAAGCTTATATCTGCAACTATGTTATCGAAAACTGAGCCACAAGACGGTTCCATATTGTTTGGCGATGATGACTGGCAATATACAACTAAATATGGAAAAGTTAAGTCCGCTAGCGATATTGCAAACATACAATTGGCGGCAGACGGACGCTACGGTGAAGCAGGTGAACCAACTGCCGTTGCTGACTTTATTAAAGAAGTTATGGATGATGTAAAATCTCGACTAAATGAGCTTCAAATGCATATAATGAGAGATTTGGAGGTTAACCATAAGCAAAGGGTGGAGTCTAATATTGCACCGGATGTCAGGAGATTGATATTAAAGGAAGAAGAAATAAAGAGAGAACAGCTACCAGCAACTCTAGAGAGAATTTACGGGCCCGCCGCTGAGGTATCCAACTTGGAGCATTTTTATGCGGATGAGGAAGGGTTCAGGATGATAATCCCAGAAGTCGTGGACAACGAAGGCACTTCTTATGATGCAGATATAACCTATATAGAATATCCCGCAGACTCTCAAAATAGGAACGTAGTCTCAACGGTTATTCGAGATAACGTCGTACTTAAAAACAGTCAGCAGGACGCTGCGACAATTATAAGAGTTGACGAGTGCGATGAATCTATTATCGAGCTAATAAGAGAAGATTATCCCGATAATACACCTTCTTTGTTTGAAGATTTCACTATTCCTCCGGGCAAAAATCAGCGTCCCGAGTCTTTATTTCACCTAACAAAGAAGAATTTTGAATTAGATTATCAAAGATACGGGCTCAATAAGCCAGACATGCTCGAAAGAGGTTCGAATGCTTTTCCATTGTTTCACGACTATGTGTATACTGGCTTGTATAAGCATATGCAAGAAGTCATTTTCGAGAAAGTTTTTGATCAACTAGCTTCAAGTCCAATGTTTGATCCGGAAGAGTTGAGAAAGATAGATAATAGACTCAGAGGAAAGGCAGAGATAAGCCCAGAGGGTTGTTTGAGGTTGTCTGAAGGCTTAATGAATTTTGATAGGTTAATAAAGAATGCCACAGACATGGTGAGAGAGGAGTTTAAGAAACCTGAAAACGCACTAGCAAATAGAGATTATTCAGATCCAGGCCCGTTTGAACAAGGTGTTTTAACCGCCTTAGTTAGCTTGATGGTGGATGTCCTGTTGGTTGAGATAGCCATGAGAGGCGGCGTAGCCTTTTCAACCTACAGTACGGAAAAACTCTTAAATGATACTGTGTTCAGGGAGTACATTCTCAAGTTTATCGATTCAAGCGTACTCGATATATCGAGAATGGGATTCGATTACGGATCCGCCTATGATGTCTTTTATAAAAAATTGGGATCCCTGTCTGGTATGCCTGTTGGCACCGATAGTCAAAGGAGAGCAGCATTATTGGAGTTCTTGGCTCTTAAGCTGTGGAATGCGGACAATACATCGTCGGTTAGAGAAACCAGCCTTACTGACGAGGGTGTTGCTATAGCGCAAAGAATAGATAAGGCATTTGGCACAAAAACAGATACTTTCTCCCTGGACGATAGCTTTAAGATTGTTCCCGTTTCTAGATGGATACCAAAAACTGATCAATTGTGGCAGAAATATAGAAACTTTTCGCACACAATGCCCTCCGCGACCCTGGAAATAACTAGGTATGATAATACACCCCCAAACCTAATTGAAACAGAACAAGAGTTCCTCTTGTCGCCGATAAAGCTTCCCCATCTTGATGATGTTAAGAAGAAGGGAAGATTTTATATTGAGAATTATATAAGAATCATCGGGCCCGGCGCTAGCAGTCTTGAGGGTGATGAGTTTAAGTTTGGGCAAGAGTTCCAAGAATTTAGAAGGACTTTGAGAGAACAGATATTCATTGCATCATTGGGCAGTCCTCACTTGGCATCGTTTGGCCAGGTAGACTTCCAGTTGGATCGCTTCGAAGCACAGGTGGAGAGAACCATCACCGCCTTGGACGGTGACGATACCCGGGAGAATCCGGGCATATTAGGGAGGCTTGAAGAGCTTGAGGTTATGGAGCCGGTACGTATAGCCGATGACGATAATTATTTAACCGTAGATCCTCCAACTGCTCCCGTGGGACAATCGCAGGAATTGGTTAATTCAACTGAGTTGGTTGATTTTATCCGAGCTTCATATCACGAAGGCTTCGATAAAGAGATGTGTGATATTGTTGGAGCTATATATTCGGACAACCCTCTAGATCCGTGTTACATGTCTCCAAAATCAAATTATCGATTTCCAACAAGGCTTATTAAGAAAAGAAGAAAGTTTTTAAAAATACGCCCAAACAACTCATCGACATATAATCTCGGCCCTGCAGATGTTGCCGTAGAGGACGGTTCCCACATAAGCTTATTTATGCAGGCTCATCAATACAAGGAAGATAATTCCCGATGGGGCGTGCAGGATTCTAACAACAATTCTCCATGGGAATATTATTCTGTTCCTGCAAATGTATGTGAAATATCAAAAAACTACAGAAACATAGATAACCCGGAAGAAGACACATTTGTCAATATCTTGAATCAGTTTGCACCAGTCGAAGGCGAAGATCCACGTGCCCCGAGCGATAGGGCGGATATAATTATATCTCTAGAGGTAAAGGATATGGTGGATAAAATATATGCTCTAGAGCCTCTCGAAATGCCAGAATTTCCAGATAGGGATCATTACAACGGAGGTGAGGCGATAGTTTCATCGATGATGAATCAGTTCACTCCGATAGGAAGAGTCCGCCTGGTGACTGGTGGTAAAGTGGGGTATAGATATCCATACCGCCCTTCGGAGGTAAACGACAAAGAAACATACCCTAGGCTTAAGAGCGGACTAACAATAAAGAAAGTACAACTTTTAGATGATGAAGCTATCCCGTATGAGGTGGACGGCGAGACTGAGTGGCATCCACTCGATCCAGATGCGCCATGGATACGTGCAGGTTGGGGTGACGTCCTCGATCAAGAACGGTTTGGAGGTAGATCTTTCCATAATCTGGGCAAGTTAACGGAAGAAAGATTCGAATATCACAAAGAAAGAGGGCACTTAATAGAAAACTCTCCGGAAACACCGGGCTTGGGACGTCCAAAGGGCATATATGAAGAGTGGACAGAGTATGTGATAGATCACGAAATGTATGTCTTCGATCATCCGGGAGAAAGTTGGCACCACCCAGATGAAATGCCGGCACTGACGTCATTGGTGATGTCTAAGATAGCGCAGTTTACTGCTATCGACGAAAACACCGGCCGCCCTAACGTCCTCGGGCGGTCTGTTTTCGCTCCAAGTATGTATAGTGGCCAAAACAGAGGCCTGCGCGCTCCACGTGAACAATGGTCCAGGCAAAACAGGCCAAGTCGATACCGTGCTGATGAACATGCCGCAGTGATGAGGGCTTGCGATCACGAAAATCCGGGCACTCATTATCCAAGAGTGTACTCCACGACGCATGCGGCACCTAGGAACACGCGTACCATGGAACGAAATTTCAACGACACCGGCACGGCGAGCCCTGTCTTCCTCGCGTTGGATCAATATCCGTTTGGAGGAAATCATGCCATCACAGAGCATAATTCCTTCAGGAGGCTTCCGAAAAATTCTCGCCCCGACTTGTTTAATCCGGGAGCATGGTATCCCGGTGCACACATGAGTGATGGTCAGTGGTCAGAGGGCAGTAGTTTAATAGCTAACAGAAGCAAATCAATGTCTTTTGGATACGTATTGTCTCGCCCAATGGGACACTCAAAAGCTGGTCAAGCGCCTGCCGGCCCAGAGAATTCTCGAGAATTGAGGGCTAATCAGTACGCTGTCCCAGTAAGGATGCTTGTAACGAAAGTAGATTATAAGCAGGATATGTATGACGAACAAGGAAACGTAACAAGATCTCAGATACTACATTCAGAAAGCTTCATCAACTATGAACTCCCAGAGGCAGTAAAGGGGCTGGGGCACAATGAGGGTGAAATAGTTGAGCATGATTTTTCATCTCCTGTAAACGTACAACGAGGACAAACAGTTAAGCCTGCCTTGGCAAAAATGAATTTTGATAGGAAAACCTCCCTGCAAAGAGGGTTGAATCAGTTGGCTTTTGAATACTGCCTAGGGGGCACCAGATCTAATTCGTTGCGAGATTCCAATAGGGCAAGGATGTTCGCTCATTATGGCTGGCCAGCTCGCGGAGTCGTGAACCCCGAAGGCGAAGTATTCCAGAGGTTTCAAAAGAGAGTTCACGCATGGATAATGGAGCCCGACAACGAACAAGCGCCTCCAGACTCCCTTCGATGGGAGGACATCTGGCCTGACGACCCACCACCCGCTCAGCGATCGCCAAATCCTGCAAACTCCTACTACAATGAAGCGAAGCGGGCTATGGAGCGAATTCGCGACGATAATCGAGGCTCTGGAATTCAACAATTGCGGCGCCGCGAAATGTTCGTACGAGAAAACTTGCTAAACAATCCATTACACCCAGATTATGACATCATGGGCCGGATCGGTGGTGGGATGGACGATGTTGACGGAGCCGACATAATGCACCGCCATTGGATAACTCACATGCGCAGATTCGAGCCCGGTACGACAGCTAACATCGAATTTTTAGAGGCAATATGGAGAGGAAGATTTCAGCCCGGCAATTATGGTCCGGACAACGACTCTAGTTATCGCGGCGGCCATTTGCCTTTCATAGGTGAAAAGATAACACTAACTAAGTTTACTGAAAATGGATTAATAGGACAAGAAGAAGATAATCAAGCATCAATTGTAACATCAGAAATCAGAAACCCCTTGTGGAATCCAGATGATTTTACTGGAATGTTTGCTGATGAAATCCACATGGAGCTATTATCTATATCGGCAGACACGCATGGAATCAGGCCGTTCAGTCA
>MDTA01090680.1_pt1 | contig 37486 bp, 52 predicted proteins | sample 811151 | NCBI WGS metagenome assembly MDTA01 (sample SAMN05326648, study PRJNA326480) | marine metagenome | isolation source: seawater | place: Indian Ocean: South | collected 2010
AACTCCTCTACTTCCTCTAACCTTTTAGATAATTTATATTTAAGCTCTACAAAATCTTTATGGTCATTATACCATTGATTCTTTAGTAGAGTATCAATGCCTTTAATAGCTTGTTTTAGCTTTATTACTAAACTCATTGCTTCTCCATTACTCCGAATCTTCATTAAATATCGCCCAGGCTGGAATATTTACTTCTTGTATACCCTCTTCAAAATACTTACCACTACTTTTTGCTGCCTTTAATAATTGTATAGCCTTTTTATATTTTCGTCTACCATTTTCTAAAAATTTTTCAGATGCTTTTAACATCTCAATTTCATTAGACATTTTATTAATAAACATAAAGTAAAAGTCATAAGGTTTTCCATAATGCTGTGCAAATGCATCTGAATATAAAGCAGCGCTTAAATCATAATCAAATCTAGCGCAAGTTTTACCGGCTGTAAATTTATCAACTGGATCTCCCGTGGTCTTTATGTCTATAATTTCACCATCTCTGACATAGTCGGCTCTAACCTTAATTTTCATGCCTTCTAATTCTACGCATAAAGTCTGTTCCGGTGTACCGTTTTTAATAGAGTTCATAGCTAATTGGTTATCTGTATATGATTCCAATATGCCTTGTGCCTGTAACATCTGACTATGAGTAATAATTATTTTACCTTCATTCTCTTCTTTAAATTTTTCATAGGCTTTTCCTCTTCTGGTCATGCCTTCATAGACAGCGAATTCAGACGCCGTTTTTTCGGGTTCTAAGATGAGAGAATGTATATAAGAACCAAAATCATACGCACTTTTATAACGCTCTTCCCTAGGTAACTTAAGAATATATTTATTATAATATTCTTTAGGGTCTTTTAAGTAAAGCTTTAATGAAGAGGAGGATTCAAATTTTCTATCCCCATGATAATCTTCATTAGTAATTTCGTCATTTATTCCTAATTTTAACATTCTGTACTCCGATACACTTGTTTGTTTCTTTTAGCCGTCTTGACTATAGATAAAGTAATAAAATTATTTTCTAATAGATCTTTTAAAATCTCATCTCTTTCTCTTTTCTTTAACCATCTGGCTTTTCTAGACAAGTCTCTTGTAGATAAACCTTTTTCTCCAGAAGATTTTATAATTCTTAGAACTTTTGCAGTATCTTCCTCTGTTTTGTTTCTAAAAATATTATTTTCTGCCATTTCTTTTATACTGTGAAAGTAATAAATAACCATGTCATACGCAAATTTTACATCATTTTCTGAAACTAATGGTTTACCTGACATATTAGACACCGCTGATAACAACGCTATTTTTAATAACTGTTGATACAACCTACTTATGATAGGTAACATTTTATCTAAAGGATCGGTGGTTCTTCTTAATTCATCAAACTCTGTAAATTTTTCAGACAATAAAGAATTTGCTTCCGGTGTTTTATCTACTAAGAAAATATCCTGTTCAAAATCACCTATAACTTTACCAGACTTAGGTGGTGTAAAGGCTGCCAAATATTCTAATATATTTTTAGCTTTAGTATCTAGTATTAAAGGATTTTCTATTCTTCTAGCAGGTTTGCCGTATTCACCTTTAAACACTAAAAATCTTCCCATTAAACCTTTCTCTATAGCTTCCGTACTAACGCCTTGCTGAAAACCAGTAGGCGTCGTAGAGCAGAGTAAATTAACATTAGGACGTGTCTGTCTCCCTTTGTGACCCATTGCTGTCATTCTACCAAGGAAAATAGAGTTAGAACAGGTATATAGTTCGGCTAATATGTCTGCCATTTTACTGTTAAAGGTAGCCCCTCCTTTATTCACTGATCTAAGTAGACCTCCTGCCTCGTCGATTATATCTAATCTTACAGGTGATTCTAATAGACCATCCATTAAAGAGGCATCGCTTACATAATCACCGGCGCCAAGTAAATGGTCATGTCCTATGAGAGATAGAATTTCTTTTAACTTCTGTTGAGGAGCATCTTTTCCAGCACCAGATGGAGCTACATTTAAGATATATAGATTAGGAGCTACTCCCTCAAATTCGAATTTTCTCCCTGAAAGAGTAGCTAAAAGGGCAAGCCCCGCACTCAAAGCGAACGCAGGCTGTTCTATGTATGAATTAGTTAGGATGAAATCTTGTATTGCAGCGAGGACACCGGTCGGTTTCGGTAATTCGGGGATCGACTTTTCTAGGTTGACCTCGCTTTGTGACTTTTTTGAGCGCATCTCCTTTGCTGCTTCATGTTCTACTACATAAGCAGTAATAGGTTTTTCATAAGTTTTATTATCTCTAAACCTGGAAATATTAAATGAATTTAAATGATTAGCATAAAACTTTAAGGCATTGGTGAAAGGTTCGTCATGCCTCATTTCATTTGTATCTGTAAACAAAGGAGTTTCATGGTTTTCTGTATCATATTTTACCAATTCTGTTAGAGCTACATCTAAAGGAGTAGCTTCAAGTATTAGTTTAGAACAGTATTTACTCAGCGCATCATTCCTGCCATTCACTATCTTCCCTCCGACTCTTTTTGATTGGGGAAATTTTTCTCTCAAAATTAAATCTATAGCAGAGAAAAGGAATGGAGGGAAATCTGGAAGATCGAAATATTCTACTTCCAATAATGACTTCCCTATCCATTCATAACTTTTACCATTTGGATGAACACTTGGAGGTATAGTGGTCTTTTTACCATCTGATAAAAGTTCGACAATCATTTTATCGTTAAATTTCAATGAGTTACTAACTTCGCCGTTGTATTTAAAGAACCGTGTCCACCCTTTGGACCCTACTTTTGCACAGGGTGATTCAGGTAAGACGTGTTGAATAGCGTCTATAATCTCCTGATCCACGCAATCTAGGTCCAGGGCTACTATGCCGGACACTTTGCCGGTACATACCGCTAGATTCGCTTTTTCATAGGAATTACACCAGTTATTAATTTCATCTTTAGTGGGTATCTGTTCACAGAAGTTAGTCCACCCTTTAATTAAGGCTGCCTTACCCATGTATCTATCTGGAATTACAGAGTATCCTTTATCAATGTAATCCGTTGCATGTTCTTTAAACAATTGCATAATCATCTCCTATATATAAAAATCTTCTTTTGGCTCTTCCATCTTATCAACTTCAAAGCCTAATGCAAGTAAAAAACTGTTGTACGCTTCATTTAACTCACCTAAAGTCTTACCTTCCGTGGAGATAGTTACGTTCTTTACGTCTTTATCTCCATAATGCGAACTGTATTTTGAAAATGTAATCATCGGTTCCTCCTTACTTCCCATGGTAAAAATGGGCGTCTTTTCGTTAATGGACGCTTTTCGGACGCTTTATGGTCCGTTATTGGTCGGTTTATGGACTGTTTATGGTCGGTTTTCGGACATGCTCCTTCATGGAGTATACTTCCCATTATTACACCAAAACCATAAAATATAAGTAAATCAATCATTTATCCTCCTTTAAAAAATAATTAAACTTTTTTCTTGACAGCTCTTGAGATATATAGTAAACATGTCTAAGAGACATATCTAGATATATATTAGAACTAGTTCTTATAAACATGTTTATCATAAATTCTCCAATTCCATTTCCATCCAGCTATTATATTGATGAATAGTTTCAAAATCCTCATCTGTTCCAAAACAAACATCCAATGAGTAGGATAGCGCTTTTTCGGTAATCGTGTATAACATTTCTTTAGTTTCATCATCAACTTCCGCCTTATCCACTATTTCCTTGGCTGCAGTTGCCCGATCTAATGAAATATTAATTCTTTTGATAATCTTACTAATCCGCTTTTGCTCTTTCATTCCAATTCCTTTTGTGTTATATTGTAACATATGAAATGTACTTTCACTATAAATTGCCCGCCTTTTTCAACAAATAAAGCATACTACCGAAACCGCCAGCTAACGCAAGAGGCGCGCAAATGGCGAGAAGAGTTTCTATATCAACTTCAGTCCGTAAACATTCAGCAGCTCCTACTAAAGTTCCGATCCCAATTCCAGCCAAAACAGCATGGAATAATAGTAAAATACGACTTTTATTATCCACAATCTATTCTCCTTACAAAAAAGGGCGAAATATCCCGGCGGTCTTGCGACCTTACTAACATTGAAAAGCTAGTCCAGGATAATTTATTCGATGCCCGTTTCAATGGTCGTATCATCCGTGATAAAACCATACTAAATTTAAATCTCGATGATAAATACATCACTCGTCTTTCTTCTTCAAAGCGTCTTGGGACTCAATATCAGATTCAGATCTCTCTTGATCTAGAGCCTCTTCCAGCTTCTTAAGTATTTTATCTATAATATCATTATACTCATCTCCGTAAACCATTTTTCCTCCTTTTATTTTTCCTATAATATTCTTTATAATATTCCAATCTCTCATCACTCCTATAATTCCAAGGGAAATAGTGTTCTGTCTGCCAGATATTAATTCCGTTCAGTTGTAATGCATGGACATACCCGTATCCCAAAGCTGCCAAACTTCGCGGTGTTGCAATAGGTTTATATCCACCTATACCTTTAGAGCGGGGATGCGAGGTTTCGGCAAAAGAGACGGCATAATGACCGCAATAGACGCATATATCACCATTCTTCACCTTGGTAGGTATAAACTTCCTAGTCGGTACATAACGGCTTCCAATAATTCCGTGGGCACCTTCACAATTACATTTATAAACAAAACTCATTTACTGCTCCTTATAACATTTACAAGATCAGTAATACATTCATCAACCTGCACATTAGTCTGACCTATACTCTCACAAAATTCATTTATTGCATTAAAATCAATCTTGTGTTCAATAGTAATCTTTTTAGGTATATCGACAACAACCTTACTAGGTACATTAACTAGTGGCTTTTGTCCGCAACCCCAAAACGTTAAGAATATTACTATAATTACTAAGTTCTGCTTTTTCATAAACATTTCTCCCTGTTAAAACTCTTGTTATTGATTCACCTATGTCAAATATCTCATTGGGTGAACATGTATTAATATGGACAGCTAATTGACTAACCAATAGTTTATATCCTAATTCAACCTGCTCGATAACGTCCATTTTCTTACCGTGTTGAGTAACCTTAACGGTATAACCTTTTTGATACAGTTTTATAAAATCTCCCGCTGTTAAATACATGCCTTTGCGATACAATTTCCTATTTTTATATCTCTTTAATGATATACTTTTATAGTTCATGGTATTACCTCCTCACTTAAAACTTCATTAGCCGCCTCTTTTACTTGAGACTCAAAAACCTCTTTTAATTCTTTACGCCAATTTAGCGCGTCCATTTCATCTTCCACAAGATCGGCGAATCTCCCGTAACTTCCGTAACGCTTTGTAACACTGTCTTCCTCGTACAATTGACCGATCGTATAATTTAGCGCATTTCTGTCTAGTATTAACGTCTTCATTTAAATTAACTCCCTTAGTACAACTTTCATCCCTCTTGGACGTCCATTGTACACTTACTATTAAGACTATTATCAAAAATCCTTGTCTCATACTTATTTATAATGCATTTAACGTGCCAACTCCGCTAAACACATTTCCAATCATTTACGCAACCTTCCGTGTACAATCTTTATTCACTTGATCATTTCTTTCACAAAAATGGTCCTCTAAATCATTTGTCAACGCCGTACATAGGTTAACCCACTTCTCAAAATGTTCTCTGGACTCTAATTTTGCCCTTCTAAGCTCTGCAATAGCCTTAAGCAATGCATTTATACTCATATTATAATTGTTTTTCATTACCAACCCCTCCTAAATGCCAATACCAAGGTAATAAAGGATCTTTTTTAAATAACCCTGGTATATATTTCAAACTCCAAGACTCTTTAACAACTGAATTACTCCAATCAAACGCCACGGCATTCACTGCATGATACCCGCAATCGATACAGAAACCCTCCGAATCCGCTTTAACTGGAACTAACTTTCCATAACGAATTTCCTCTTTCCAACACTTTTCTTTATAATCCCATGTTTTTATCTTTTTTATTGTTTTACAATTACATAAAGGCGGCTTTTCATTCATCTTAAACCTCCATAAGTTGCATTCCATCTTTAAATGGAATTAAGTTTTCGCTTTCGTCTTGAACGTACCATTCAAAATCCCGCTGTATTACTCTAGCTTTCCAACCAATTGCATCAAATAAATCATTTATACAGTTCTTAGTATGCCTGGTTTTCCAATGCTCACGCCTTAAAGTCACTGTATTTCCATCAAAAACAAATATTAATGTGCTATAAAGTTGTGCAATAGTCTTATTTTCATACAATACTACACTTAAACCTTTTCTATTCGTATTCATAATCCCTCCTAAATAAGTTTCATTCCCATAAATGAAAATCCAATTAATAAAACGTAAACAAGTACTAATGATTTAAAAATAAAGTATTTCATATCAACCTCCCTAAAACAATCGTATCACATCCAAAAATGAATTAATACAACGCAAAAAACGTGCCAAAAGCAAAAAATACATAAAAATGACGAAATGCAATAATATTAATAAATTAACCAAATCTGACGCCAAAATCTTACGTAAATAATCTCATAAAAAGGATTGCATGGGAAACCTATCATTATAGGGAAATGGTTCGCTCCTCTCCCACACGCGAACAAGCTATAAATAAATCTTATTGATCATACCCTGGCACAGAGAGTGCATCTGCAAGGACCATGCCAGCCTACCCCCATGAAAATAAAGCCCCCGTCATTGTATGGGTATAATCATAAATATATATCATAGCTTACACCTATTTTTTCCAAAACTATTCACCCCCCCATAACCCGTCAAAAATCCGATTTTCCGGCGCGATTTTCTAAAAGAGCGAAGCGATTTTTAGAAAAACTTAACAATCTTTTAACTATCCAGGCTTGACAGCGCGTTTAAGCTGTGATATGCTCTTTTTTGTATGAAAAAACCTACAAAATTCAAATCCGGCTTCTTTACGTGGAAAATAGTATGGGCTAAGGAGAAGGCTGATGAGATGTTCGGGAAAACGTGTACCGTGAATAAAGCAATAACTATCTATGCTCATGAAAATTCAGAAATTCTGCGTGAAACCCTATTTCATGAACTGTTACATGTGGTTGGAGAGGATAAGTACGAATCGATTTTTAACTTTGAACAGGAAAAGAAGGAACTGGATAAGGAAGAAAATCTAATTCGTCTACTCTCCCCTGCATTAATGCAAGTGTTATGTGATAACAAGGACTTATCGCGCTATCTCTTTAGGATATAATATGGGAAGACAATCTAAATATGACCTAGTTAAAGCAAGAGAACTTTATATGTCTTATAAAACACTTAAGGAGATAGCTGAAGCTCTAGATATGCCATATAAGACAGTACAATTTCACTCTGCTAAGTGGAAGAAAGATAGAGACTTAATGAAAAACGAGTTATTACGCGAACTTACGGAAAATAAAAAAACGGTGCTTACTTCATTGGTAGGTAACTCATTGGAATGTGTAGACCGCGCTATTGCGGATTTAAAAAATAGAAAAAATCCCCCCTCAATTAAGGAAGCTAGAATGCTAACCCACATCGTTTCCGAGATTGATAAAATTTTAAGGTTGGATGAAGGGGAGCCAACTGATATAATAGCTGAACACAAACCTGCCACAATAATTGAATTGCGGGAGAAACTTAAACGTGATCCTTTTTATATAGAGGACGCCAATTTCAGGGAGATTGCTTATGAAGAAACTATTACTAACTCTACTAATGATTCCACTAATGGGGATAGCGGGGACGCCGCCGGGAGTTCAGATTCCGATTCCTCAGGAGAGTAAACATTATTTATTGACAGCGGAAAACACCGTTACTTTTCGAGGTCCTGTATACAATGGATCTGTGACAAATTTCGGTGAACGTCTTTTAAATCTAAGCTACAGCCTTAGAGAAGGAGATACAATAAATATTGTTTTGGATTCTCCGGGAGGTTCTATTTATGCTGGACTAAACTTAATTAGTTTAATGGAGTCTATTCCTCAAAAGGTAAACTGTATTGCTATTTTTGCTGCATCAATGGCACATTCTATTTTACAGGCATGTCCCGGAAATAGATACATAGCCTCTAATAATGGTATAGTGATGATTCACAGAGCAAGGGGGATGTTTGCAGGACAATTTAATGACGGAGAGGTAGAATCCCAATTAAAAACCTGGAAGCAAATTGTTATGACTATGGAAAAAAACAATGCCGCTAGGATGAGCTATTCTTATGATGATTATAAAGCTAGAGCTAAGGATGAATGGTGGTGTTCAGCTAAACAATGTATAAGAGAAAATTTTGCTGATAAAATTGTTAATCTTAAATGTTCAAAAGAATTATTTAAGAAAAGAGTTAGAACTGGAAGATTTATTTTTTCAGCATGTCCTTTATTAAGGAGCCCTTTTAGAAAATGATAGAGTTATCTCCTTCAGATAAACTTTATTTACAGATTATGGACGATCTGCATACTCACTGGAACCCTCACCCTGGTCAAGTCAAGGTGGGGGCTTCTTTGATTAAAGGGGATGTAAATACACTGTTTATTCAATGTGGGCGAAAATGGGGAAAAACTGATTTTGCCATTTATCTGTTATGGAGACATGCTTTATTAAATCCAGGTTCAACTTGTTATTACATTACACCGGAACTTTCGCATGGTCGCGAAATTATCTGGCACAATTCAAGGTTAACTCAATTTGCCAGAGAAAGAGATGAGCAAGGACGTATAGTACCTGGAGGAACTGAACCTTTAAGAAAATATATAAAACATATATCTAATGTAGATTCTAGATTAACTTTAAAAAATGGCTCATCAATAAAAATTGTTGGTTCTGAAAACTGGGCAGCCGCTAACGGCTTAACACCGGATTTTGTGGTATATGATGAATTTAAAGTTTTTCATACACAATTTCATAACGAAATGAATCCAAACAGAATTGTTAGAAAAGCCCCCTTAGTTATAATTGGAACACCCCCTAAACCTGGAGATAGAAATGCCGAACAGTACTTGGAATTTGCAGATGAGTGCGGAGGGAGATCTGACAGCTTCCATATTATCGCCTCATCTTATGATAATCCATACACTCCAAGGTCCGAGATTGACCGTGAAATCGAAAAACTCAGGCTTCGTGGTGAAGATGATGTTGTCGAACGAGAGTATTTTGGAAAGGTATCAGTGGGAGGACGGAACGCTATCTTCCCAATGTTCAAAGACACTTATATTAGACCTCATGGAGAACTTTTAAATGAAATTACTAGAGATAGGAAAAAATTTGATTGGTTCTGTATTACCGATCCTGGTTCAACTACTTGTTTTGCTGTGCTATTTGGTTGTATACATCCCTATACAAAAAAGCTTTACATTCTTGATGAAATTTATGAGACTAATCAAGAGAATACTACCGTAAGATCTATTTATCCTAAAATAGATAATAAAATGATGGAATTTTATCCATATTCTTCAATAGAGGATGATTGGTGTAAAGTATATGATGAAGCAGCAGCCTGGTTTTCTACAGAAGTAATGCACCAATACGGAATTTATTTTATGCCTACGGCAAAACATATGAATAAAAAAGAACACGGTCTTTCTTTAATAAAAGATCAGTTTATACATAATCTAGTTCATATATCAGATAGATGTGTAAAATTAAAATGGGAAATACAGAATTATGTAAAAGACAGTAAAGGCAACATACCTAAGAAAAACGACCATTTAATAGATTGTTGGCGTTATTTAAATGCGGCAGCAAACTATAATATGTTAGAAGTATTGGAAGTTTTGAAACAAAAGAACGATGATAATCGTCGTTACTATACAATGCAACATGATTATGAACAATTAAAAAAACAAGATGATTGGACTTTCGACATCGTACCATGGGAGGAGTAAATGATTGATATTACAGTAATGTTAAATATTTTTACAATTTTAGCTTGCATCTTAGCAACTATTAGTATATGTTTATCTCTGTATGCCGTAATTTTGGCAAAAAGTTTAGAAAAAGCAACACATACAGTACAGTTTATGCCCGCAGAGCAACAGCTTGACCCAAACTTTTCAGATCAAAAGGCAATAGATGAAATAAATGTTGAAAATAAAGACGAAAACGAAGAAATTTATAGGATGGTATAAATGAGTTTTTTTGATGAACTGGGGGACGATCGCCCCAATAAGGTTAATATAAAACCTTTCCATACTGTAAAAGATAAGGATGATAAAGCTTTATTAGAATGGCTAAAGAAAGTTATTGAAACTTTAGAAAAACAAGCTGTATCCAGAAACGCTAAATATAGAAAGAATCTAGAGGCATACCGTGGCACATCTCAAAGCATAAAAAGATCAGACATTCGTCGCTCAGAAAGACAGATCGTAAACCGAGTTAGTAAGTTTGTCATTAATCATTTATATGATATGACTGAAACTCGCGTATCCCAAATGACACGGATCAAACCTATAGTTGATGTATTACCAACAAATGATGAATTTGAAGACAAATCATCAGCAAAAGCTGTGAAGTATTTGATTAATCATTTGTGGTACATCAATGATATGGACTCTATTTTGCAGAAACTACAAAGGCATGCTAGAATTTTCGGAGAGACTTATTGTTTTATTGAATGGGCTCCTGAAAAGGGAGATCTGCATCCTTTATATGTTAAAGCTAGAGACAATAATTTAGATTTAGATCTATTAGATAATGAAGGAAATCCTATTGGTAAAATAGATAAGGATAAACCAATTACAATAGGAGATATTAAGTATGATATCGAAGTTCCTTGGAGAGTATTCTTACAAAGACAGAAAAATTTTGAAGATGTAGAATATTGTTTTAGAGTTAAAGTAAAATCTACAGAAGATGTTAAAAAAGAATATCCGGATAAAAAAGATAAATTAAAATCAGATACAAATGTTAAAGCTTTTAGCTCAGATGATTTAACAGAACATTTACTAGAAGAAGAAACAGTTATATATGAATTTTTTCATAAAAAAACTAAGCATTGTCCAAAAGGATATCATTGCAAATTTACTAAAGATGTAATATTAGAATCTGATATATTACCTTATTCTCATGGTAATCTTCCTTTTGAAAGACTTACAGATATGGATATTCCAGAACAATTAAATGGAGTATCTGCTTATGAAATGATACGTCCAATTCAAAATATGCACGACAATCTTTCAACACTATTATCTAAAAATATTTATTTAATGGGACATGCTAAATGGGTAATGCCTAGAGGCGCTTGTAAGATTGAAAGTTTAGGAAATGATAATACTATTGTTCAATATCAAGGTCCAACACCTCCAGTAATGTTACAAACACAACCTAATCCTCCAGAAGCATATTCTTTTAGAAATTCTTTAAGAGATGAAATGGGACAGATTTATGGAGTACAGGGAGTATCTAGAGGAACGCCGCCTCAAGGAATTACTGCGGGAGTAGCGTTACAATTTTTAAATGAGCAAGAGCAGGAACGTGCTACTACAGATGTAGCTAAACATAATACATTGATACAAAATATTGCTAAAAAGACAATTGCTGTAGCAGGTGATTATTATCAGGTAGATGATGGTAGAATGCTTAGAATTGTAGGAAAAGATAATAAATATTCTATAAGGCATTTTGATTCAGCAAATCTTAGTAAGAATTATGATGTTAGAATGCAAGTTGGATCAGCACTACCTGAAAGTAAGGCTGGTAAAATTCAACGTATTGTAGAAATAATGCAAATGAAACCAGATCTATTATCTAATGAAAGATGGGTTGACTTACTTGAATTAGGTAATACAGATAAAATGAATACATTAATTACAGCAGCAGTTAAGGCTGCAGAATCTGAAAATGAAGATATGATGGCAGGTAAACCTGTAATGGATCCTCAAGATTATGAAGATCATATTGTTCATTGGAAGACTCATGTCAAAGCTATTCAAAGTAGAACATTTAAAGAAGAATGTCCTCCTCATTACAGAGAAAAAGTATTAGAACATATAGCTTTACATGAATTTGTTATGGTAGAAAAGGCACAAGCAAATCCTGCTTTTGAAGCGAAATTAGCTGAATTACCTTTATTTCCAATTTTTCCAAATGGTTTTGTACCTAGATCTAGAGAACATATGAAAGTAGTAGTTCAAGGACAAGCTAATAAAGGTGAGTTAATTACTCAAGTAGTTCCGGGACAGGAAGCTAATGAAGATAATGAACCATATCCAACAAATAATAAGGGAGAGAGAAAATGAGTGAAGAGACTGTAAACAACGTACAAGAAATTCATGAGGAGGTGTCTACAAGTGAAGGAGACGCAAATAAAGCAAACTTAATGACCTTTGACGATTTAGATAATTTAACAGATGATCGATCAGATAAGGACTTATTAAATGAAGCTAAAAAACTTTCAGAGGAAAAGGGAAAAGAAGACAAACCACAAACTGAAGTTAAAAGTGAGGGAAAAGCGGAAGAAGTTGATGCTGAGAAGAAAGAAGAAGAAGAAATTAAAGAAATTAAAAAATTGCTTGGTAAGTACGGTGACGACGAAATGGAAGTTGCCGCAGAAACCTTATTTAAGCACAAAGTTGATGGGGAAGATGTAGATGTATCTCTCCAAGATTTATTAAATAATTATTCAGGCAAAGTCTCTTATGATAAGAAATTTCAAGAATTTTCTGAAAATAAAAAAGATTTTGATGAATATAAGGCAAATTATGATCAAGACATTAATTTAATTAATGGATATATCAATGATTTTGCCCAAAAACTCAAAAGTAATGATGCTTTAGGAGCATTGTCTTACTTTGCAGAATTTTCTGGCATGGAACCGCATGAATTTAAGCGGCAACTCCTTGACCAATTAACTCCAGAAATAGAAAGAAGGACATTGTTAACCCCCGAGCAGCATGAAAATGAAAGATTGGCAGAGCAAAATGAGTATTTGCAACGTCAACAAGAGTCTGAAGCTACTAAACGTCAGGAAGAGCAAGCTAATGAAGCACTCTGGTCTGAAATAAGAAGTCTTCAGGAAGCTCATAACATCTCGGATGATAATTTTGAGGCAGCTTACCAAGAATTATCGGATAGTGATTTTAATGGACAAATTACTCCAGAAGCAGTTGCAGAGTATTATGTACATAGTACTGCATTTGTAAAGTCTGAAGAAGTTTTAAATGAAATCAATCCAGATCTTGTAAATGATGATAATATTGTTGAAAGCCTTCAAAGAGTGATTGTTGAAAATCCTTCTTTTGATAACAACGATTTAATTGACATTGTACAAGAGGTTTATGGTAACGCTAAGAAAGAGGCATCCAAAACTGTTTCTAAAAAAGTATCTCAAGCGGAAAAGAAACAGGAAACTAAGGTATCAAAAGAAAAAGAGTCTTACTCGTCTTTTGATGATTTATAAACTTTTAAAGAAAGGAGTTGGAAATGGCATCGGAACGTCAATTTTCATTGTCAGAAGCTTCAGCCCTATTTAAAATTAAATATGAGAAGCTTTCTGAAAACGTATACAATTCTGCTAACGTACTGTTAGGCAGATGTAAAAAATCTTACAACTTTACTGGTAAACAGTTAAGTATTGCAATACCTCAATCATTTAGTGGTGGTGTTGGTTCTGGATCTTTACCAAAAGCAAACACAGCAATTTACAGCGATGCTCAAATTGAAGCTAAAAAAATGTACGCTGTTGTTGAACTTGATAGAGAAACAATCAAAGCTGCTATGAGCGATGAGGGATCTTTTGTTAGAGCTACTAAAGAAGTAGTTAAGAAAGGCGTAGAATCTTTTATGAGAAACCTTTCTAGAACACTTTTTAATGATGGGACTGGAGAAATAGGTGAAGGAGATGGTTCTACAAACGTTACTGGAGATGGATCTGCATCTACTCCATATGTAGTTACTTTAGCTTCTTCTTCCTTCAAAGAATCTAATCTTGAGGAAAGAGACTTGGTTAATATCGGATCTGAATCTACTACTCTAGAAATAGATGAGGTTGATCCTGATAATAAAGTAATTAAGTTAAAAGGATCTTCTGCTACTCTAGCTGCTGCAGTTTCAGGTACAACGTCTACAAGTGCTAAAATATACATGCAAGGTTCTAAGGATAATGATCCTAAAGGGCTAAAAGGTGTATGTGACGCTACTACAGGGCAGAATTATGAGATAGATGTTGCTAGAAGATGGAAGTCTCAACAAAAAGCTGCTGGTGGCGCTGCGATCTCAACTGACCTTCTTAATGAAATGATGTTGAAAGTAGAAAAATCTAGCGGTAAAGCACCAAACTTAATTATTACTTCATTTAAGCAATATGAAAAAATTCTTAATCTTTTAGAAGACCAAAAAAGATATGAAGTTAAAACTAGAGCTGGACTTAAGTCTAAATCTGGTGCTGACATCAGTTTTTCTGGTGTTGAATTCATGTCTTCTTCGGGTCCTGTAGGAATTTTTCCTGAGCGATTTTGTGAAGATGATAGAGTTTACTTTCTAAATGATAACCACATTCATATCTATCACAGACCTGACTTCGGTTGGTTTGATGATGATGGAACTGTATTTTTAAGAAAATCAGATTCAGATGCTTATGAGGCAAGATACGGTGGATATCTTCAAACTTACATTAACCCATGTTTTCATGGTGTTTTAACAGGTCTTAGTACCTAAAAACTAGGTCCTCTCCCTACCTAGTTTCCCCCGGAGCAATTCGGGGGTTTTAGGGAGAATTAACTTGTGTATACAACCAAAGGAGTAAAAAATGTTACGATCACCAAAATCAACGCAAAGGAAAATAAGGCAATTAGAGCTTATACTTGATGAAGCTTCAAAAAGTGTAAATGGAGATTTGTCTGGAAAATTAAACGGACCTGCTAAAAAACAAGTTAAGTCTATTACTTGTGACGGAAGTGGTGTAGTAGAAATAGAATTAAACCAACCATTTGCTTCTCAACCAGTTGTAATTAGATCTAATGCTAATTCAATTGCTCCAGGAGCTAGAAAAGGTGGATCTGGTACAGATAAGATTAAATTTACTATTGATAATGCAGGATTAGAAACTCATGTTTTAATTATTGGTTCAGATATTACAGAGCAATATTAAGAAGGAATAGGACATGTCGTCTAATGATAAAAGAGATTTAACAACTAAAAATGATTCGACAAAAGCGGGATCTGCTACAGTTATTGGAGATGTAGTAACTCTACCTCCAGATTCAGATGATGTTATATTTACAACTATATGTGATGATTCAATTAGTGGTACAGTTGATGCAGAATTAGAAATGTCCTATGACAAAGAAAACTGGTGCCCCGCAGTAACTGAAGAGTTTACTACGGGAGCTACCGTTGTTGGTTGGGGAAATGAAAAGTTTTTACTAACTAAAGTAGCTACCGAAGTTAAAAATAAACATGCTAAAGGTAGTTTAAATTTTGATACCAGTGGAAATGAAGTAGAATCAGGCGGTACTAGAGACGTCTTATTTAATTTTATACAAAAAGATAAACCTTTTAATTTAAGTTGGTGGCATAAGTCAGAAGATCAACCTAGCGCTACCTATAATCCAATAATTTTTAGACACGGAAATAAAGATCCGTTTACAAATAACAAACATTTAAATTTATTACCTAAAGCTGACTCCACTCCTGTAGAAAAAAAGAATAAACATTTGCAAGCTCCTGCTGATATTGGAGCCCCAGCTAGAGATATATTTCATGAAAAAATGGGCGCAGACAAACCCTTTACCATAAATAAGTGGTTTAAAAGTAGTGTAGAGCCTAATGCTACAGATTCTTCCCCCGTCTTATTTAACAATGGAGCTACAGATGGCAGCTCTTTTGGAAATGGGTTAACTGCATCTTTTACTAAAAAGGTAGTTACTGTACCATGGGGAAATACAAAATATTATCAGGCTTATCAACACTGGGGTAATAAAGCTTCCAGGATTTTAGCTGATAATGTTGCTACAGGATCAGCTCCTTTAATTAGGTATGATAGAGACTGGACAATAAGCTGGTGGATGAAAACATCTTCAAGTGCTAATGCATACTATCACACCTGGGGCTACCAAGGAACAATATCTACATTTAATACGCAAACAGGAACTGGTTTTGAAAATGAATTTGGAATGTCTTTTAACACTTCTAAGTTCATTTTTATTTTTACAAATTCTTCTGGGACTCAAGTAGGTAAAAGTTTATATTGGTCTAATGGAGAAATGGATGGCGGTCCTACTGATGATGAATGGCATTTCTATACTTTAACTTTTAATGCTAATGGAGAAACTTCAGGTGACTTTGAATTTCAACCTAGTAATGCTCTACATTCAAATACTTCTTCTCCAGACTCCCAAAGATCTATGACTTTTTATGTAGATGGACAGGTTTTTAATAATGATGCTGCACCCACAGGAGGTACGTACCATAATTACTTAGGAACAGTATCTGATTGTGAAATAACTTCAGGAAATAAGGAATGGTACTGGGTAGAGCAACATCATGATAATAATAATGTTCCAGTAGGAGAATACAATCAATTTGCAGTTTACAATGAATATATGACTGCTTCCCAGGTTGCTGATCTTTATGATGGCACTCCAGGAACCAAAGGTGGAAATCCTACAAATGTTAGTGCCTTATCAAGTTGCAAGGTTGCTTTAGATTTTAATGATGATACTTATGCAAACACAGATTCCACTGAATTTGAATTTACCAACTCAGCTTTTTCTGGAGCATGGGCAAGTGATCCCTATCCCAGTAAAAGAGATACTACTCAAGCAGGAGCATCCACTCAATCCCTTTCTTCAGGTGATGATACTTATGTAGCAATGACTGTTGCAAATACGTTTGATGCAACAGCTAGTCAAGGCACCTCTTTTTTACTCTCTCTTGATGGATTTGAAAGCACATCAGACGCCTGGGTGTCTTACCCAGTAGGTTCCCTATTAGACGGAAATTGGCATAATATGCAGATTACTTGGGATGGAAGTGGTTCAGGTAGTAAGACTTATGGAGACTCTACAGAAACAAATAATAATTTAAAAGTATATATAGATGGCGAATGGTTAGCTCCTAATGCATATAAAGGAGGCACCACTACATTTACCGCAGCAGATAAACATTTTAAATGGACAACTGGAACATTTGTACCAGGAACTTTTGGTGCGTCGGGCTGGAAAGAAACTAGCTCATCTACAGACTATGAGTACGCATTTCAGGGAGCTTTTGATCAATTATCTCTACATAGTGAAGCTACAGATTTAACTAAAGCTCAAGAGTTTTACGGAAAAGGAACTATTTATGAAGGGCAGCCGCATAATTATCAAATGTCTGATTCTTTAACGTATGCAAATGTTGAGGGTTGGTGGACTTTTGATGAGGGAGGCGATTCTACTACAGTAGCAAATGATAAAACTAGTAACAATATAGATTTAACTTTAAATTATTTTGCTAGTGATGGAAATAATTTAACTTCAAATTCAGGACAAAGTATATATATTGCCCCTATAGGTAGAGCAGTAGGAGAAGGTTTTACAGTATCTATGACAAAAAATTTAAAAGATGATGGATCTTGGGTAACTACAAATGATCAAACTACCCGACTAGTTCTATCTTTTAATGGAATAGAATCTGAAGCAGATCATTTTGTTGCCTACAATGTAAATCAAACAGGTTTATCTAAAGCAACAAATTTATTAGATGGTTTATGGCATAATGTAGTAATATCTTTTCAAGGAACTACAGATAATTCAGGTACTACATATTTAGCTGATAATGAAATTAGATTTGGACCCGTTACGCAAGGAAGTGTAATACAAAATTACCACATTTCCGTATCTTTTGATGGACAAACCTTAGAAAATTTAGTTCCGGGGGGATCTGCTGATCAAGTAGATGATGGAACAGGTTCAGCATTATCAGGAATTACAGGCTGGGACGTTAGTAAAAAATTGGCTTCAGGAAAAATGGAAGCAGGTTTTGTTATTGAGCAAAAAGATCTTAGACATACTAATTCTTTAGGGACTTATGTACCTACTACTTATTTAGCTTCAGGGTTAATGGAAGATAGCGGAGACGGTAAATACGCTTTTCAAGGTGGATTTGATGATTCATCTTTTCATAGTGATAATTGGTGGGTGACTGCAGATGGTACTTTAGATCCTAATGCCTATAATAAAGAAAAAGCCAAAACTATATATGGAAATACAGGGGGATTAGAAACAGAACAGCAAACTCGCAGGGCTCCTTATGATTTAAGAGATCCAGCTTCTATTGGAGCAACAGCGACTTCAAATCAGTATATTAACCCTAATCCATATTCTTCAGCAAACACAACTGGAGGAATGGAAGTGTATTACAGATGGGGAGATACTTTTGGAGATTGTTCTGAATCCATTAGAGATGTTAAATCTCATGAAAGTTCGCCTGCATCTACTAAGAGAGATTTGAGTGCAGAAGGTACTATGACTCATGCAACTGTTTTAGATACAGATGCTTCTGAATCTACAGATTTTACAAAAGATTTAACATATGATAATAGTGGTACATATAAAATGTATGTTGAAAAAACTACTAGTACTACACCGGGAGGATTATCCGTAAAAAATGTAAAAATTAGTGGGTGTGGAGCAGATAAATGTCAGCAACAGGGCGTTTTAGCACCGAAATTACCCCACATGAGAGTTAAATGGAGTGGCTCAGGAAGTTGTGATTTGGGGGACGATAAATGCCGAGCCCAACTTTGGTTTAGAAGGAGAAAGAAATAATGGCGTCATCATTTCACCATACGTTTAAATTTGATAACACCTCTTTAGGGGGAGGTTCCGATGATGATATTGGAAAATGTCCTGCTATTGGAGCAGGTAAAAATTATAGTAAAACTTTTATAATGCCTTCACAGGCAAGGGATTTTGCATTTTGCGCAATATGTTCAGTTTGTGCTTGTAAAATGACTATAGAAATGAGTCCTGATGGGGTAAATTGGTGTGATTGTGTGGATGCTGCTCAAGAGGCTTGTAAAGATATAGCTTGTGCAGTAGAGCCTGCAGGCACATGCACATGTAAAGTAGTTTCAGCACCGATGATGCAATATGTAAGAGTGGCTTTACATGATGGAACAACTTCAGGCGGATCTTGTAAAGTAACAGTACATTGGACAACTTTTTAAGGAGTAAAATATGGTAGCAAGTCAATCTAAAACATTAGCACAGAACGAGGTTTTTGAACTACCTCCTTACGCTGATTCAATTTTGTTAGAAGGAAGCAGTTTGGCAGCATCTAGTTCTGCTGATGGAATTACTTTCTACGCAATAGACGTTACAGCAATAGAGACAGGATTATATAAAATTAATGATCCTGCTATTTTACACAAAATAAAAATTACATCTTCTGGTGGTGGTACAGTTCATTACAGAATAAGTAAGAGGTAGACATGGCAGACAATAAAGATTTAAAAAAGTTTAGAGGCGGAATTCGATTAGAGTCTACGTCTGCTCCTGCGAATGCGGAGACAGGCGCTCTTTATTTTGACAGTGTTGCTAAAGGACTTAAAGTTCATGACGGTACACAATTTAATGATGTTGGTTCCGGATCTTCTGGAGGTTTAGATACTTTTTATGTAGAAGATTTTAGAGCTACTCCAGCATATTCAGCTACAGGAGGAACTTGCTCTATTATAGACGATGCAGATTCTTTATCTGAAAAATCTTTAAAATACATACCAAGCGGAACTAGTGCCGAATCATTTTTTTGCGGTGCTAGTGATATAACTTTCTATAAAAGACAAAAAGGGAAAACTTGTAGTATTTCATTTTATTATACATATGACGGAGCAGATGATGATTTTACAGTACAGGTTAAAGATAATGCCGGTACCATATTAACCTCCTCTTCAGACTTATTAAAAAGTACAAGTACGGCAAAGAAATTTGTTACCACATTTACTATACCAAGTGGAGCAACTTCTTTACAATGGGGAATTAAAAAGACTACTGATGCTGATAATTTGGCAGCATATAAATTAATAATTGATGATGTTGAAATAAGTCAAGATCCATTTGTTCAAGCAGATTTGGGGACAATTACTGAGTGGCAAAGCTATACAGCAACCTTAAATAACACTCAAGGAGTTGTGTCAGGATATCCTGAAGCAAAATACAGAAGAGTTGGTGACTCAATAGAAGTTAAGTTTAATGTTAAATATGATAGCACTGGGCACACCTCAACTTTCTCATTATCTCTTCCCCCTGGAATGACTTTTGATGATGCAAAATTACCAGATAATTTCTACCCAGGCACAGGATACATGGGAACTGCATTACATTTTAATGATGAAAGTACAGATGTATATTCAGATTTTATTATAACTAGAGGAAGTAATGCCACAATTCAAATGGCTGGAGATTATCCAGATGGACAAAGTACAGGTGTTGTTGGGTCTCAAACTTTTGGAGCTGGAGACTATATATCAGGAACCTTTACTGCTCCAATTACAGGTTGGGGATCAACAAATACTCACATAGTAACCCCAGCAAAAAGTAATTTAACTGATTGGACTTCATATACTGCTGATACAAATGGGCAATCAATGGCATCAAAAGAATGTTTTTGGAGAAGAGTTGGTGATTCAATGGAAATCAGAGGAAAATTTAAATTAACTGATGCAATGCCAGGTAGCACTGTTGCTCTGTTTGGTTTGCCTGATACAGTGGGCAATGGAAGTGGAGGCACAACAAGTAATGTCTACAGTGTTGATTTCAATAAATTAACTTCAGCAGAACATGTTTTAGGATATTACTACATTGTCCAAGACGATGCTACCGCTATAACTGAAGGGGATATACCGGAGCCTGGGGGAGTTATAAATAACAATACAAGAACATCTCAAATAATTACAGCTTTTAGTGTATATTCAGGTTTTCTTAATTTTACCGATATGTCATCAACATCATCGGGAACTGTTTTAAATAATATATCCTACAATGATATGGGATCATTAGGTAATAAAGATACAATTATATTTCAATGTTCAGTCCCAATTTCAGGATGGGGTGCTGAAGATCATAATTTCCTGGCAGCACTTCCAATGACAAAATGGAAGAAAAAAATATTAACATATGACGTAGAAGAAGTTGGAAGAGATCTTGATGGAACTTATTGGAGTAATTCTGAAAAACAAATAAATCTAACAGGAGATGGATCATACAATCTTAATACTGGTAACAGTGAGTTTATTTTTAATAATGTTACAGAAGGTACATATAGAATCAGTGGGCAATTTAGACTTCATGTTGATGATACTACAGTTAATGCAAATGTAAAAATAGAAGTTAGAAAAAACTCTATTAATCTACTTAAAGTAGATTCTTATCATGGATCTTCTGGAACTGCAGGAGTTTCTATAGGTACTCAATCATTATCATTTTCCCATATATTTACAGTTGATGCTGGAAGTTCTGTTAATATAAATTTTATGACACATGATTTAAGAGGAAATGACAAAGTAAAAGGAGCTGCTGATGGAGGAGAAACTTTTGCAATATTGGAAAAATTGCCAATGCATGAAGAAACTGACATTTGGTAATAGGAGGAAATAATGCCATATACAGAATTAGGATCGAGTTCAACATTAAAGTTAAAAGTACCTACAAAAGGTACAACTAACTGGGATGAGGAACTAAAAACAAATACATTTCAAAAAATAACAGACCATGACCACACGGGTACGGATGGAAAGGGTAGTAAAATTGCTAACGCTGCTTTAGTATCATCTTCAGGAAGTGAAGCAGTAAATACAAATGTTATTAGAGATGATGCAATTACAAATGCTAAGATGGCAGATGATTCAGTAAATACTAATGAAATAGTTGATAGTGCAGTAACGACAGCAAAAATTGCAGATTCTGCTTCTGAAAGTACAGGTGTAACTACTGCAAAACTTGCAGACAATAATATTACAATAGCTAAAAAGAAAACTTATGATCTAACTTTAAATGGAAGTCCTCAAAGTTTAACGGATTTAGTAACTTCTGCAGATCAAGCTTTTAAAATTAATTATAAAATTAAGGACGCTGCCGGAACTTCGGTTCAAATCGGTACTCTTACAGGTCAAGCTGGAGACTATAAAGTAGATGAGTTTGTAGGTACTGACCTTGGAGCAGCATTTTCTTATAGCACAAATCAATTACAAATAAATGGAACAAGTACTAATGTATTAACCTATAGTATAGAATTTTTGGAGTAAGAAATGACAAGTTATTTAACAGGTGCAGGAAGAGTTAAAGAAAATGTTAATGAAGGATATAATAGGATTTTTGAAGATCTAAAAAGTGGTAAAATAGATCAAAATGAATATAGAAAACAAATTACTTCACATAGGCTGCAGCATGATAAAGATTATAGAATAGCTCATAATAAAAAGCAAGTTGCTTTATCTAAGGCAGCAGCTAAAAAAAATTTAGAAAAAAGTTTGCCCAATAAAGGTAAGGATATTGAAGAAACTTTGTCTGATAAAGGTAAAGATATCCCTAAAGAAGCTGGGAAAAAAGTGTTGGCAGATGCTGCTATAAAATCTATGAATACAGACTCTAATACTGCAGAAGGAGCTGCTATGGAAGCAGGAATGTCTACTTTAGCATCGACAGGAAATCCTTATATGGCAGCGGGTGCCGCAGCAATGGGAGCAATTCAAGGAGAGCAAAGGCGAAGAGCAAGAAATACGCAATTGGCAGCAGAAGGGATTGAAGCTTCTGCGAAAGCTCACGCCGCAGGGGAGCGACATAAACAAGCTGCAATGTCACAGATGAGTAGAGCATTTCAAGGGTATTTTAGTTAGGAGATATAATGAGAAACTTACAGTACATTATAAGTCAAGTAAGAAAGCAGACAGAAAATGAGGACGTATCAGACTTTGCTGGGATACAAGATACTGAATTTATCCAATATTTAAATGATGCTCAACATCGGTTACAAGGCATTATTATAGCTTCTCATCCCCGTGTATTTTTAGAAGAAAAAATTATATCCGTAGTTAGCGATCAAGAGTCTTATGAACTGCCATCTGACTGCTATTTAGGAAACAAAGTACATAATATAGAATATTCATCAACTGGAGATGAAAATAATTACTACGTATTAGAAGAAACAACCTTAAAAAGAAGAAATCCAGGGGTAGCGGGTTCCCCTTCACATTATATTAGGATGTCAGGAAAAATTCTCCTGTCTCCTCAACCTTCTGGAACAGGGAAATTACGAATTACTTATGCTGCCCGAGTTAGAGAGCTTGATATTAGAAGAGCAAAAGTAGAAGTAGCTCCTACAATATCTAGTTCAGGGAGTTGGACAATAGCTTTAGATAATGCAAATTTAACTACAGATATAACCAGTTTAGAAGAACATGATTATATCTGTGTAATAGATAAAGAAGGTAAATCTATAGTAAAAAATATACCTATAACCAGTGTTACTTCTGAATTAATGACTTTGGAAGCACACACTGTAGATAGCGAATCTGGGGAAACAAATACTTCTATAACTGATGCTCATTATATAGTAGGTGGAAAAGATACCACTTCACATGGAGATTTACCTAGAAGTGTAGAAAGATATATTATATCGTACTGCGCATGGAAAATACTTAAAAGAGATAGTTCCGTAGATTCAGCGGAAGCGCAGCAAGAATTGCAAGGATTAGCAAGTGAAATAGTTAATAGTTATGCATTAATTAGTGATGATGTACAATTTGTACCTCAACTTAATTCTTGGGATGATTGGGGATCATAATGGCAGTAGATCACAGACTACAGAAATTATTTGGAAACTTTAGAGGTATCGATAAGCGAAGCTCCGATCTTTCTAGAGGTTCTGAGTTTGCTACCGAAATAAAAAATGCTGTATATCGGAGTTCTGGAGCAATAAGTAAAAGAAAAGGATATCACGGTACTTCTGGAAATAATGGTGGTGGACACGGGCTTATAACTTATAAAAACGTAGATACTACAACAGGTTTAATTACAGAAGAACTGCTTTGTGTGGATAGTGAATTAAGAAAATTAATTAGCGGAACTTTTACTATAACTTACAGTGGTTCAGGTAATGCTTGGTACACTATGTATTTAGATGAGACCTCTAAAACATTTAAATTTAAGATACTTGAAGACGGCGTTTATATTTTAGATTATGATTTAGGAACTGGAATTCCGGATGGAGTTAGTTTAACAGATCTAAAAACTCAAATTGATGCTTTAACAGGGTTTACTTCAGCTATAGCAGATGTTACTGCTTCCAGTAAAGCAGCGTTTTTAGATACTGCAGAAGTAACAGCTATATCTAGCGGAGGTACTGCTCTATCTTTTAACGAATGGTCTGCAGTTACTAAAGGAGATAGCGGAGCTGGATTTGCTTCATATAACCTTAATTTAGATGATAAAGAATTAGAAAATATGAGCTTTGCTCAATTAAATAATGTTTTATATATAAGTAATGGTTATGATGAAGTTATGAAATATGATGGGGATAAATTATATAGAGCAGGATTACCCAAACCCGCCGCACCATCTCTAAGTAATCAAGGAGCTGGCAACGTTAATGGGACATATAAATATAAAATAGAATATGAATTTACTGATAACAAAGGCAATAAAATTACTAGTGTTGTTTCAGATGAAGTTGAACACTCTCCTAGTAGTCAAATAGTTAGAGTAACTTGTGCTTTTCCTAGTGCAGGAGATGGATTTAATAGTACAGATGCCGATTTTAAAATTAATGTATACAGAAATCAAGGATCAACAGCTTTTTATAGAATAGGTACTATTGTTAATGGAGGTAATTTATATATAGACGATAATACTGCAACTGTATCTAACTCATTTGATGCTTTTTCAGAACCTTTAAAAAGACACGATCCTCCTCCAAAGGGAAGATATTTATCAGTTGTACAGGATTGCTTAGTTATAAGTGGTCAAAGAACTAATGTTAATAATATTCAATATTCTTTAGGATATAACGCTGCTTCTTTAGAAATAGGTAGCGAATATTTTCCAGATGATGATAACGGTATTATAGTTGAATCTAAGTTTGGTGATAAAATTACAGCAATTGCACCATTAAAAGACGTTCTATATATTTTCCATACAAATAGTATACATACTTTATCTGGTCAACTTATAACAGATAGTTATAAAGTAGATTTATTGACAACAGAAGGGGGAATTGGTTGCGAATCCCATAACTCTATTCAAGAATTTCAAGGAAATCTTTTCTTTTTATCTCAAAACGGTATTTATTCTATTAATAATAGTCAAGGATTCCCAACAGAAGTTAGCGCTCCTATTCAACCTTTATTTAAAAATTTAACTAGTAATCATAATAAAAGAAAAGCTATTGCTTTTAACTGGGTTAAGGAAAACGTATTATTATTTATAATTCCAAAAGAAAGCACCGGAACTAGTGACGTTTTATATACTGCAGATAATAGTAAAATATTTGTATATGATACATCTAGACAAGCATGGTTAGAATGGGATACTATTGATTTTTCTGGAGGAATTTCATTAAAAGAAGATGTAGTATACTTTAGTTCTAGGGATGTAGATGGAAGTACTAATAAAATATCTTATTTATATAAAATGCAAGATAATTCATCTACTTATGATTATACAGATCATAACGCCGCAATAAATTTTACTTATAAAACTAATTGGGAATCTTTACAAGAACCTACCTTACCTAAAAAGTTTTTAAGATTGAAAATGTATGCAATGGATAGTGATGAGACCTTTGAGTCTTCTTCATTTTCTCTAAGTGTAAAAGTGCAGAGAAATTATATTAAAGACGATGTAGGTACCTTAGCAATGGATTTTGCAGGGTTATCTGGAGGTGGTTGGGGAGTAGCTCCATGGGGAACATCTACTTGGGGATCTAACATATTACAAGGACTTAAAACAAAACTGCCTTCGGGTAAAACACGGTCATTATTGTTGAATTTTGAAAATAATAATGCTAATGAAAATGTATTAATAAGTGGTTACGAAATGGAAATAGCAACTCCATATAGAACGGAGATTAAAGAATGAAGTTTTCCCTTGAAAATGCACGGGATTTACAGGACTTAATTAGACAGTTGTCTTTAGGACTACATAAATTAAGTTTAGATGATAATCTAGAAGCATTTAAAGTAGAAGATTTACAAATCTCTGCAAATAGTGAGGCAAGTGTACGGAATAAGTTGACTTTTGTACCTAAACAATATATAATTACGTCTCAAGAAGGTAACGGAGTAGTCACTAAAGGTGCAACTACTTGGGATAACACAAATTTATATTTACATAATTACGGTAGCGTAGCTGTTACTATAACAGTAATTTTTATGAGGTAAGCTATGGGTTTTTTTAAAGATTTTATTTCAGGGGGAGCCAATATTATAGGAGGCGTTTTCCAAAGAGGTAAGCGTAAAAATAAGCAGGCGCAACAAGCTAGAGACAAACGATTACGGGACTCTACTCATTTTGATCCTGCAGAAGCTAGAAAACAACGTAGTAAAGATATTGAAAAAGGTAGAGAATTTGGTAAATCTATATTAGGAGATGGTTTAGGTAGAGTTGATGCTGGTCGTAGTAGCGAAATGAAGGATGTTCTAGCAAGAAGAAAGAAAGGTATGGAGGGTATGGACCCTGCAGAACAAGAAGCTTTTAGATCTAAAATGTTAAAACAAATGCAAGGGGCAGAACAAAGACAAGGATTACAGCTAGGTGGGCAGTTAGGTGGTGCTAGAGGAGCCGGGGCTGCAGCTCAAATGAGAAGTTTACAACAAGCAGGTATGTCAAAAAGAGCTGATATGGAAACTGATCTTTTCTTAAAGAATCAGCAAATGAAAAGAGAGGGGTTGGGCGCATATGAGTCTTCTTTAAAAGGCGCTGAAGCTAGTGAAATTGCAAAACAACAATTTAATATAGGGCAGGCAGCAAAAGAAAAAGGTATTGAGATGGCAGCAGGAATGGGTTTTGCACAAATGGGTAGTGCAGAACGTAGTGCAGTAAGAAGCTCTAACGCAGCGGTAACAAGCGCTTCAATGCAGCAAAATAAAAAACCAGGATTATTAGGAAACTTATTTGGTGGGTTGTTTTAGGAGAATAAAATGGCATTTATTACACAAGATGAAGATAAAAAGAAATTAAGGACTCTTAAGGATGTTAAAAGGGATTTAAGAGATACTGTAAAATCTTCTAGAAAATATACTCCTAAAGAAAGAGAGAATAAAGCTAAATTATATAAAGAATTAACAGATATGGGAGGAAAAAGTAAACATGCTCCTTATTGGAAGAAATTTTTACCTAAAAAATTTAGTTTAAAAAAACAAAATAAAAGTGTAGATTTAGAAGGCGTACATCCTGAGATTAGAGAAAAATTAAAATCAGATATAGAAGCTTGGAATAAAATTAAAGGTAATAAAAAAATACCTAGTTTAATAGTAAGTAGTGGGTATAGATCTAAAAAAACTAATGATGCTCTTGTCGAAAAAGAAATTAAGAGATCTATTGATTTTATAGGAGATGCTACTGAAGAAGAAAAAAAGATATTGAGAGAAGGTATAGGCAGAGTAGATGGTCAGGGAAATCCTGTTAAAGGAAAACAAAGTTATTTAGATAGGATTAGGGCACTAAATATTTCTCAAGATAGAAAGAATAAACTAGAAAAAGCTTTAGGATCAGCTAAAAGAGGTAGAGAAAGAGTAAGTCCTACATCTGGGCACCAGGAAGGATTAAAACTCGATATTGCAAGAGGACAGTTATCTACAAAAGCACAGAATTTTTTAAAAGAAAGGGGATGGAAGACTCATCATTCAGCAGGATCTCAAGGATTAGTAGATCTTCAATTAGATCCTTCTAAAGATGGAGCAGTTGATACAATAGGTAAATTAACTTCTAGATTAGCGATGGAAGAAGCAGAGAAAAAAGGTATGAAGTTTGCAAGAGTTGGGGACCCAGCATCTTTAGAAAGATCTCCGGATGTACCTACTAGACCTTCTTTACCAGAAGATCCGTTAGCTCCTAAACCATATCCAGATGAGGGGCAAGAGACAGAAAACATAACAAATGCTATTGAAGCTGTACATGGAACTAGTCAATTTAGTGGAAAAGCAGACAAAGGTATTTCTTTTCAAGAAGAACCTTTAGACTCAATTCAAATAGAGGCTGCTAAAGAACATATGGGAGCAAAAAACGCTCCGCCTGAAATGAGAGATCAGGCAGGAAAAGAATTGAAAAATCCCCAAGAGCAAAAAAGAATTAAAGAACAATCTAAGGTGGGAGGTAATGTTACTCCTATGGATCAGCTAAAAGAAGCATTACTATATTTTGGTCCTCAAATAGCTGCTTCTATATTGGGAGGAGCAGAGGCAGGCGAAGCTACTAGTAGAATAATGGAAGGAGTTAGAAAACATTCTTTGGAGAAAGAGAAACTAGCTATTGAAAGAGAATCTAAGTTAGGTCAAAAAGGAATTGCTTCTGAAAATTTAACAATTAAAAAAGCTAATTTAGCTGCTAGATTAGCTGAAATTGAAGATCAAAGGAAAAGAACTAACAATTTACAGGAAGATAGAAGATTACGAAAAGCAGAAAGAGAATTAAATAGAGAAAAGAAATATTTAGATTTTACAGATAAGCAAAAAGAAATGTTTAGTAATAGAAATGATGTTAAAACATATAGAGAAAGAAAAAATAAATATCAAGCAATATTAAATTTAACTAATTTTAAAGAGGGGCAGCAATTACCTGGAGGTATAAATGCTCTGATTGCTAGATCAGTATCTGGAGAAGTTGGGGTGTTAACAGATGCCGATGTTCAAAGAGCCCAAATTAACCCCGATCTTATTTCTAAATTAAAAAGAGGATATTTTACAAATATACGGGGTACAATGAGTCCTAAAGATACTGAAGATATAAAACTTTTAGTTAGGAAAATAATGGCAAAAGATGATGAAATTATGAAAGAAAAAGCTGGATTATATACTCAAGCTAAAAAGAAGTGGTTGCCTGAAAAATATCAAAAATCCTTTAAAGAAGATTTAATAACAGGTGGATTGGGTATAGATATAACTAAAAAAGTAAAACCGAAACTTACTCCCGACCAAAGAAAAAGATTAGAATACTTAAGAGCAAAACATAGGAAATAAGTATGACCAGAGAAGAAGAATTAAAAGAACTAGCTGAGTTAGAGGAGCTAGCAGAGTTAGAAAGGTTAGAGTCTCAAGGAACTGTTAGTGAGCCTGCGCCTGAAGAACCAGATGCTGGAAAAGGTGCTGCCTTTGCTGCAGGTGCTGCTCAAGGATTAACTTTCGGAACTGCCGATGAAATTGGAGCAGCAATAAAAACTGCTTCTACAGAGCTTCCTCAATCTGTGTTTTCAGATGATCCAAGATTTATGGATGCAGACGATAGGGAATTACAGCTCGCTGCTCATCAAAGTGTTAAATCTGAAGAAATGCAGGGAAAAGAAAGAACCTTATCTTCTTTAGGGGAAGAGTATAGTAAAAATGTAAAAGAATTTAGAAGTATATTTGACCATTTAGAAGAAAGAAATAATGTAGCGTTCACTGCAGGAGATGTATCCGGTTCAATAGTTAGCGCTTTATATACAGGTGGTACTGGAGCATTATTCGGAGCAGGTGCAAAAACAGGGTTAAAGACTTTAGGAATAGGTGCCCTACAAGGCGCCGCACATGGTTATGGACGAGGAGAAGGAAATACTATTGATCAAGATTTACAAAATGCTGGAATTGGTGCAGGTGTTGATGTTCTAATGTCAGGAGTTGGTGGCGGAATTGGGCTAGGTGTAACAAAAGCTGCTCCTGGTGTATATAGACGTTTAGGAGCCGAATCTTTTGTAAACTATTTAGGAGCCCATTTATCTCCTATCTATAGAAAAATGAATACTTCTTTAGCAAAATATGGTAAAAATGTTACTGATTGGGCAGAACGAATGACAGGATACACTACTGTAAGTAAAGAAGGGAAAAAAGAAGCTTTAATCCATGGTAGTAGAAGACCAGAAGAATTAAAAGAATTATTTCTACATGAGCAGAAAGTAGTGGATTCTCAAATTGAAAGTGTTATGGGATCTTTACCTCCTTTACAGAAAAATGAATCTCTTTCTCTATATAAAACTATACGAACAGATGTTCTAGGAGATAGAGCAAAGAAGACAGGTAAGTTACCAGAGGCAGAGCAAGAATTAAGAGAATTTTCTAGCTGGATAGACGAGGTTTTCTTTATAGAGAAACCTACAGGAAAAATAATTAAAAATGGGGATGTTCAAGAAGAGTTATTAGAGAAAGTACCTATTGAGCGAAATTTGCAAGACTGGCAATTTGCTAAAGTAAATATTAATAGGAGAGAGTTAGGAGATACTGCAATTTCAGGTATGAAGAAAAAGACTGCTAAAATTATACATGATTATATAGAATCTGGCATGGAGAGTAGTAAACATCTTACTCCAGATGAAAAAGTTTTATGGAAAAAAAGTATGCAAAAATGGGGAGATTTAGAAGAAGGGATGAAAGTACTTAGATTAAAAGAGAAGCAAGGAAGTAACCCTCTTTTAAATATATTTAATCAATACGTAACCCGAAATTCGCTTCTTGCTGCAGGTCTTAGTGCTACAATGGGAGCTTCTCCTTTGGTAGCTATGGTTACTGCTCAAGCAATTGAAAAAATAGCTACTTCTAGACAAGTTGCTTCCAATGTGTCTACAGGACTATTTAGGTTAGCAGAGAATTTTAAGAAAAACCCTAAAGCATGGGAATCTACTGCTAGAAAAATACTTAGTGCTGCTTCGGTATCTTCCGATGCATTTGAAGATGCTTTAATTAATGCAGATGCAGAAATGGATCTAAAGTCCGAGCCATTAGCAAGAACTACAGATGAAGTAATTAGAAGAAAAGACGCTATTTTAACAAGATTAGATCAAGCTAATCCTGAATTAGCGGATAGCCTTAGAAATGCTATAAGACAGAATGACAGGGACGGTATAGCGGGAATTATGGCATCTGTAGCAGAAAATTCTAAAGAAGGCACTATACAGGAAGGTGTCGGTTGGGATGGACATGCTGTAACAGAAGCAGAAATACAAAAAGTACAATCCTGGATCTCAGGTATAACAGATGTTAGAAAAAGAAGTGATTTAAGTAAGCAGTTTGAAGCAGATAGAAGATTACCTGAAGAATTTTTACAAGGAGGAAATGGTCAAACAAGTCCTTCTCAATTTATATTTCAAAAAGCAAAAGATAAGGTTAGAAATCCGGAGTATTAATGGACGAGATAAAGAAGGACATTCGAGATATTAGAGAATCCCAGATCCGTATGGAAGGGGACTTAAAGTATCATATAAGAAGAACGGATGCCTTGGAAACTCGTGTAGACCATCATAATGAGGTATTACAACCCCTCTATGCTTGGACATGGTTTAAGAAGAATTATAAACATATATTATTTATATTTAGCTTTATTGCCGGAATGGTATATTTAATGGTTAAATCAAAATTGGGAGCGTAAATGGAACCAACTAAAGAAGAATGGAAGTACATTAAAACATGTTTGTTAGCAAACTTTACTACTCTTGTAATAGTTTTTGTCTTATGTGGGATAGGTATACAATTTATAATACCTCAACTACATATAGCATATTTTCTAGGATTAGGAATGTTATTTAGACCTATACAAGAAAAAATGCATAAGATATTGGAGAAATAATGGAAGATATTAAAGAAGACATTAAAGAGATGGAAGACGGGGACTCTAAAGAGCTACTTAAAGCTGCTTATAAAGCAAGTTTAAAGAAAAGTAGGGAAGAGGGTAAACAGAAAACTAAAGTTAGTAAAAAGAATGCCAAGATGAGGAAGATGTTTAAATCTTTTTCTAAATTAAATAAAGGAGTAAGAGGATGAGTGATAGAAAATTTAATTACGGAGCCCAAACTAACCCGAACTATAAAAAAGGATCTGTTAGAAATCCTATTAGAGATGCAGCTAATAAGAATAGGAAAAAAAAGAAATCTGGGTACACCTATGAAAGGCACGAGGCAAACCAAAGAGCTATAATGAAGCTTAGGGGAGGGAAAAAAGTTGATCCCGATGCCTGGAAAAAGATTTAATGTCCATATTTTCCTTTATATCTAATCTATTTAAACCCGCTGCCGACCTAGTAGACGAACTTCACGTTTCAGATGAAGAAAAAGGTAAGCTACGAAACGAATTAGCCGGTATCCAAGCCCAAGCTCAGAAGCAGATGCTAGAATACGAATCTAAGGTGGTTGAGGCGCGTTCTAAGCTCATGATTGCCGAAGCGCAGTCTCCGCATGTCATTACTGCTATATGGCGTCCTATAGCCTGTTTATGTCTTATTACGATCGTTGTTTTAGCTAGTTTCGGAATAGGGAATCCAGATGCTAGAGTATATGAATTAACTAAAATACTATTAGGAGTCTATGCTTCTGGTAGGACACTTGAAAAAGTAGTTAAAGTATCGAAATTTGGTAAATAATTAATGAAATAGGGACCAATCCTTAATAAGATCAATCCCTAGGGCTGATTTAACCATGTATATACCTAATCCTATGAATACAGCTTGTAAAGCCACATACACAAGAACTCCAATTACTCGGAGGATAAACATCCAGTCTGTATTTCTCTTTCTAGATACCATATAGCTTTTCCTAAATCTTCTGCCTTCTTAGAAGGGTCTTTTCTCCCTGCTCTACATATGTATTTTAATGCATTCCCTAAATGATAATTTAATTTCCAATCTTCAATAACATCTATAGCCTGATAATCCCCATATGTATAATGGGCAGGACTGCTAATTATCTTGTTTTTTGTTACCATTATCTTCCTCCTTAAAGTTTTTATACATTTGCGAACTTTGCGGGTCACTACTAACCTTTGTATATTTAGCATCTTTTTTCTTATTGTAAGGATTCATTACTTTACCCTTAGTCTCATAAAAAAATAATTGTCCGATTTTCATTCCTGCATAAACGGTTACAGGTTGTGTAACAATTAACTCCAAAGTCCAATGATTACAAAAGCCTACGTCACCGCGCCCTGCCGTAGCATGGATAAAAATACCTAAACGTCCAATAGAACTTTTACCATCTAGAAAAGGCACGTGTTTATGGCTTTCTGTATATTCTACTGTACTTCCTAGGTAAATTCTACCGGGTGTTAAAAGTAATCCATAATCTGGAATGGTAAAATTTATAGTTTCATTATCTTTTTTTGAATCTAATTGAGCTTTGTTATAACAAGTCAACAATGGACCTAAATGTACATCATAACTATTTGACCCTAAACATTCCATGTCAAAAGGCTCTATTACTATTTCTTTTCTTTGTAAGGCACCAGCAATGGCACTATCTGATAGTATCATAATTTCTCCCTGAAAATAGAGGGGAAGTTCTTGGAATATGGGTCTATTCCCTCCCCCCTATGTAAGACCTAATTCTAAGTCTGCCTCGGTCTAAGTTTACCCCATCTTTCATACCAAGTCAATGTAAATAAATCATCTAGATATACAGCTCTTTTAGAATCCTCTAACCACTTGACTTTAGGGGGTTTTACAAAGTCATTTTTAAATAACTTCTCTACTTTAATAGCCCCATAAATAACTACTTCTTTGTTATCAAGGTCAACAAGGCAAGGTATAAGATAATCACGAGAAGATCTATTTTTGAAAAGCTTGTCAACATGTCCATGACCATTTCCTCCATACTGAAGAATATATGACTGACCATATTGATCAGCGGACTCTTTAGACTGTGCTTTACAATGGTACTTATTTCCCAAACTATCTGTGAAATCTGCGTCATAACTTTTTTTATCAGCACTATATACGTTAAAATCTGGTGGCGCTGTCTTAATTCCTAATCTTTTTAACATTCTATGTATAGCTATTTCTCCTAAAGCTCCTATAGTAATGTCATAGGTAATTTTTTCTAAATTGGTTTGACCTCTTCTAGCATAATGATCAGATGATAACAAAACACGTTCATCTGCAAAACTTTCAGCTTTCTCCAGATCTCCTTTTCTTATCCCTATTACTAAACTTTTCATTTACTGTCTCCCTGAATTTTTTTTCTAATCTTCTATACTTTTCATTTAAATATTTGTTTTGATTTTTTAACACTTCCACTTCCTTTTCTGCGCGTTTAAGTTTTAGATATAATCTATTTTTATCATCTATCAACTGGTCTATAATCTTATCTCTTTTTGACTCAATTTTTGTTATCTTCGACATTTCCGGCTCCTTTAGGACACCAATTGTAATGGTGTGGAATAGTTAAATAGTCTCCTCCGCACTGACAAGACGTCTCATAATCATCTTCATACACTTCTATAGCATCATGAGGTACAACTATTTCTTCACCTTGAGCTGATATAACTTTAACAGTATAAAAATGTTCTGATTTAAATGTCATTGGGTTTTGGACACTATGGGACTCTAAAATCTTTCCTATTCTCCCTTTATGAATACCTGGTTTTGTAACCTTTATATAAGTACCTGTTTTAATTTTCATTATTTACAATACCTTTCAGAAATAGTAGACTCTACTCCCACTGCCACATCAGGAACCACGATCTTCATTGAGTCTATCATAGTCTTTTCCTGCAAAAAAATCAAGTCTTTTGCATTGTTTTTTAACACTTCCGTTATAATTTCGTCGTGTACAAAGCCAACTACCTTAAATCCCTTGTGACACAGGTTATATAATGCCAGTTTAGCGCCATCTGCCGCAAGTCCTTGAAATGGTGTATTCTTTTCTGCACAGAATGTGGTATCGGCTCTTAACCTACCAGTCCGCGTCCATACATAACCGTTTTCACCCGCCAAATACTTCCTCATCTCAGGAAATGCTTTAAACCATGCATTCCGCATAGTTCGCGCCTCATCTTCATTTATATCTATTCCATACCCTCTAGCAAATTCTAAAAAGGTTTGAATACCTAGCCCTCCGGGAAAGCCAAAATTCGCTGCTTTTGCAGCTTGTCGCTGCCATTTCTTTACCTCGGTTTCGTCCACTTTGAATAAAACAGAAGCATAGTACCGGTGTAAATCTTTTCCTTCATTTATCTTCTCCCTCATTACTGAATACCCAAATTTATCGTACAACACTTGGGCTAATGTAGATAATTCAATAGCAGAATAATCAGTTATTATAAAGGTATGATCCTCTTTTGCTTTAAACATACTTCTAATTTTCCCATCCCTAGGAAGTTGTTGAAAATTCGGTGACGAACATCCTGTCCTGCCTGTATTCTTAAGTAAATCATATCTAGGATGAACTCTATTTCCTTTTAAATTTCTAATAAAGTGAGTAGTCTTTTCCATAGACTTATAATCTAAATAAGTTTTTATAAAGGCATTGTCGTTGTGCTTTTTTAAATCATCTTCTTTCATACTGTAATCACCGGTAGGCGTTTTAGGAATATCTGTTAGCTTTAAAAATTCTATTGCTTTATTATATCTAATCTGATTTCCTTTCTCACCTCTAACGTAGCCATAAGTTGCCATTTTCCCTGCAAGTCTTAATAAATTACTATTTAACTCCTTTAAAAGCTCTTGGGCTGATTGCTCATCAAATCCTATACCATTTTTATAAATTCTATTTAGTGCAATAGCTCCGACTAATTGAATTTGATGAGACAAACAGGTTTCTGACCTTGTTGCTTTTATTAACCCTTTTAATTTAATGTAAGCTTGATAGGTAGCCAATACATCTCTAGCTCCGTATTCTAAAAATTCTACCGGTATTTCTTGTACTTTCTTGCCTTGGAACTGTTCAAAGTTGCATCGGACCCCTTGATCTTTTTCCAAGGTGATTCCGAACAGTTGTTGCGTAACCTCAGAAAGGCTATACTTACGAGGAACATTACCCAAAGTAGCCAGATAATAGAGACGATACATAATAAGTATGTCATAAACTAAATCCTTTTCTATTTGGCAATGAACACGCCAATCTGTTGCTTTTTCTAAAACATCTACATCAAAAGGAGCGTTGGCAAATACGAAACAGTGGTTTGGGTGGGTTCGTAGGAATCTAGCCACATCACTCCTTTCGACATAGAGGAGAGACTCCCCATCAAACACTTGAAAAGTGATCAATTCAGGAGTCTCTGTAAATGGTACATAAGTTGTTTCAGTATCGATGGCAAGAATATGATTTAACTCTTCTCCCTGCCATGTTTTAATGTCATATTCTTCGCCACCGTACTGCATTATTTACGAATCCACTTTTTTACTACGTTACTAGCTCCATAGTTAACGTCGTTTCTAGTGGTTACTTCTAGGACCAATTCTTGCCCTAAGTAACCCTCTAGTTGGGAAGCGTCCCCTCCTAGAGCTTCAAAACCACCTCCTACATTCATTGCTTTAAGCATTTTTGTAATCTGCTCCCTACCAATTTGCGCTGCTCGCGCTGTAGGATGGTTTATCAAAAAGTTATGGAAAATAAGCCTTCCTTTTGACTCCCCGTCTAAAACTTTAAATGAGGACTTAACATAAGAACCGTTGCCGGCTTTTGTTGCTACCTCCTCCGCACGATCAAATGATACTAAATACCTTCCATCCGGTAAAGGATCGTACTTCTTTTTTTCTCCACCGATTGTTTGTGTTGAACTCCCTATTGTCATAATAACTCCTTAGTTTGGGCAGGTTAGAGTTTCGTTAAATGTTCTTTTTCTAATTCTGTTATGTAATCTTCTAATTCTAATTGTTTATATTCTCTAACAGCTTTTCTCATTAGTTCTATAATACCTAATGCCATATGAGAATCCTCATCAACTACTCCAAAAAACAGGTCGGAATAAGCTAATTTATCAATTACTTTATTTAACCTTTCTTCATTTACCGGTTCCATTTTAACTCCTTATACTTTTGCTTCATTGTTTTATACATACGTCTATTTTTATCCTTGTGCCAAATAGTAAAATCTGGCGCTCTACCATACTCTCTTGGTTTTCTAGGATCAAAATCACTTAACCTTCTTAACGCTCTTGCTACTTTTCCTCGCATTCTTACTCCCTGCTAAAACATCTATTAAATCTTTTAATAAAATTTCTATTCTTGCTTGAGAATCATAAACTTCTTTGATCATCTTCTCTCTTGCTAATTCTACTTCTCTTCTATTTGGCATTTTTATTACTCCTTTCTATTAATATAGAAGTTATTATTTTTATTGCTAACAAACTTAAATCATAAAAAAATAAGGCTGCTAGTACCATTTTAAATACGTCTACATCGTTCATATTTTTGTTACCTTTATTCCCATTATTCTTAACTCTCTTTCAGTTCTTTCTGACCATTCCTCTATAACACAATCTGGCAACTCCCCAGACGCAATCAACTCCTCTACTTCCTCTAACCTTTTAGATAATTTATATTTAAGCTCTACAAAATCTTTATGGTCATTATACCATTGATTCTTTAGTAGAGTATCAATG
>MDTA01202625.1_pt1 | contig 37456 bp, 30 predicted proteins | sample 811151 | NCBI WGS metagenome assembly MDTA01 (sample SAMN05326648, study PRJNA326480) | marine metagenome | isolation source: seawater | place: Indian Ocean: South | collected 2010
TCATCAGTTCGTGACCATGCACCAGCTTTACATAGATAAATACCGTTTTCAGAACCAGTAGACTGATCCTTAACAAGAACACGATCATCAGCCAAAATACTCACACCATCTATAGTCTGAGTACCGCTAAGAGTTATGTTGGCAGTTGTGGCAGCTTTTACACTATCTTTAATATCCAAGCCTTGAGCCACACTATCAACATAAGCTTTAGTTGCAGCGTCTGAATCAGCAGTAGGAGTTGCGAGACTGGTTATCTTTTGACTGTTTAAGGAAACAGCAGCATCAGGAACACCAATGTCGTCAAGAGGAAGCGCACCGGCTAATGTAGCAGCATTAATTGAACCACCAAGAGCAACGCCTTGTCCAGCAAGAGTAATAGAAGAATTTGTCAGTTTTGAATTCGCAATAGAACCTGCTAGCTGGGCATTTGTAATAGTCCCACTTAGACTTGAAGTTGGATAATTAGTTGCATCAGTAAGATCGAAGGCCGGAGTTGCATCGCTAGCACCAAGAGCAAGGGATACTCCACCATAACTTACAGTGCTATTCGATAGTTTTCCATTGGCAATTGATCCAGCCAACATTGCGTTTGTCACCCCAGAAGCCTTGACTCTAAGGGCATCGGAATCAATTTCTAATGATGAATCATCGACACCTACGGCGAGAACACCAGAAGAGACAGCAAGACCATCACCCGCCAGGAAATCACCAATGCGAGATATAGCCGATTTTCTATTGGTTCCACCAGCACCATCGTCTACAAGAATCAAATCGGTAGCAGTAAGGGCTGCTCCAATATCACTCGCTCCATCAATGTCAATCGCTGATGCAGCAACTTTATTGGCAGTAGAAATGGTTGAAAGCTTTGAATCCGCAATACTTCCAGCTAAGTCAGCATTAAGAATTGCACCTGTAAGAGATAGCTTACTATAGGCAATAGAGCCAGCAAGCATGGCATTGGTCACACCACTTGCTTTAATTTGAATAGTGGATGCAGCAGATCCATTATATGCAGATCCAGAAGAATATTCTATGGAAGAATCATCTACAGAAAGAGAAGCCAGATTGCTACCAAGAGCAATCCCGGAAATTGTTGAATTGGCAAGCTTACCGTTTGCTATCGATCCAGCAAGTTTGTCATTGGTAATTGCAGAATTTTTAATCTGCGAAGTTACGAATTGTAAAGCCATTGTTTACCCCCTAAAAGTATATGGCGTGGTTAAGTACTTAAGACTTCATAGTCAACAATCAGAACATCGCCACCGGTTGGTGTAAATGTTGTACTGAATGTATTAGAACTTGTCTCAGTTACAGTACCTGAGTACTGTCTCTGTCCATTCCAATATACCTTAAGAGAATCAGCGACGAAAGCATAGGTGGTAGTAAATGTTGTTGCAGATCCTGTTATTTGTGAAGATAGATTTTCAGTGTAATGATCTCCACTTGTACCACCACCACCGGAAGGAGGAGCGATTCCAGCAGGCCAACCATCATCGAAAGACTCGGTAGAACCAAGGGTTGTTCCCGCTCCAGCTCCCCAATATGCGTATCCGGAAAAGGTTAGGAACGCAGTATATGTGTATGTTCCTCCTGTTCCTGGATAAAACCCATTATATCCTTCGTCATTAAATCTTTCCGGAGATCCATATATATTACTTCCATAATCTGATAGTCCGCTTTCTTGAACATAGGCTTCCACTGTAATTGTGTTGGTTGACATATAAAATTTAGCGCGAACCAATAGTTCAGGTAATTCGCTTGTATCACCAGCAATAATTGTATTTACATAAGTGCTTCCTGCTGCCGTCAGACTACTTCTAAATCTTTGCTGCCCACCAAAAGAACTGGGAATAAAAGAGTTTGCTCCTTTATATTGAGTTGATTTTCCAGGAGATATACTATTTCTTACTTCAATAAGATAATAATCATTTACTGTACTGCTTCCCACCACGAATTGTTTACTAAAAAATCCAGCCTTGCGGTTGTTACATACTGCCAAAAATGTATCTAATACATCATTTTTATTAAATATATCAATTCCAGGGCTAGAAACTGTATCATAAATATCAATTACACTAAAATTAGACTGTCCTGTAACTGTTTGTATAGCAGATGGCATACTTGCTGAGAGAGCATTACGAATCGTTGTCCAGGTAGTGTTTAATTGTGCTGCTGTATAATCAGGTCTATCAATAGTTAATGCCATTTTAACTCCTTCTTTAGCTATATGATCCAGTGTTAGGTATTCTATTTGCTGACGGACTTCCGATTCCAATAGGACCATCAGCATCATGTGGACTAGTTACTTCTGGTTCTGAATAATTAGGATTTAAAGGGTTGTATGCAACCCCATAACCATTTGCACTTTTACCGGTATCTTGAAATCCTGGCCAATTTTCTCTTTCTTGTTCTATTTCTTCTGGAGAAAGAAAATCTTTTGCTTCTCCAAAAGCCCCACCAATATTTTGGTAAAGAAGCCACAATTTAATTCCAATGATAACTTGACCTTTTTTATATTCTAATTTGGTTATTGTTCCAATTTTATCTACGAAATCAAATTGATCGTCAGTTAACCTTATATTATCACCAAGACTTAAAAGGAATATAAGTGAGGGAGATGCAGAGTATTCTATGTAATACGAGGGAAGGGTATAGTGATCGACCATCCAATCGATAATATAATTCGCAACTTTATCATCATATATAGTTACGCTTTCTAATATTTCTCCATCATATTTGCCATATTTTTCTCTAGAAATCTTACATAGTCCGGAGTTTTTGTCATTACGGGTTATAATTTTTCTATAATTATTATTTAAAGTATCAAAATCATATTTCAATGTAAAGCTATTCCGAACGTCTGATTTTGAAGATTCTTGTAAATCACTAACCCTATCATATAACAATCCTTTTCGAGCAGTAAGACTTAGTGCAATAAGATCATCCCTTCGATCTGTTACAATTGGACCATATCCTCTTCCTGTAAAAGTAAAGCTAATCATGGGGAAATTAGATATTAAAGTGCTTTGTACGTATTCAAGACATCTTGCAGAATCTGACTCTCCGCTGCCATTTATTAGGCATTTAACCTTTAGACTTGAAAGCTTTTTTTCAGCTTTACCAAAAAGATCTGCATCAAATCCTGCTTCAGTTAGTAATGATCCTCTAATTAAAATATCTTTGATAATCTCTATTAAATTACGGTCTGGGTTTATTATTGTTTGTACGTTATTATCTTTTACAACCATTTGTGAGTTGTAAACACGTCTGGACACATCTGCATAAACACTGTCTCCGCTTTCCCAGGGAGGATCAGAGACTACAAATCTAACAACCGTAACCTCATTTCCCTGATTGTCATAAGTATAAAATGCCGCCCATCCTCGATAAGTATCTTCACTTCCTTTTTCATTTCCATTAATATAAATTTTATTTACTACATGATCATGTCCTGCACAAACGAGAAAGGTCGGACCTAAAGTAGTATCAGAAGTACTAATACATGGAACATACGGATATGAATCAAATATTAATGGGTATCGATGCCCAATATAAGTATCTGGAATGGTAGGTATTGTTTCTATGCTGCAAAAGAGTTCAGGAATAATTTTATCTGAAGTATAAGCAGGATCTATAATATCTGTTGTGATTAATTCGTTGTTAGTTCCAAACGAAACCCCACCACTCATATCCCCACGCATAATAACAAATCGATTGTCGTATTCTCCACCATCTTTCTGAAGACTTATTTCGGCGATTCCAGCAAGAGACTCCCCATTGTTTAATATGGTTATTGGGTCTAATAGACGAGGGTCAAAACTAATGGAAAATGATCTTTGGGATGGCTGAGAAGTTCCAAGAGTATACTGAGCCACAATCGCAGGCTCTTCTTGTAACAGGGGAATATATTGATAAATGTTATTTTGTCCATCTGTTGTTCTTATTGGCTGAGTCGATATAAAATATCTATTATTTCCTCCAAAAATAATATCAATTGTCATATATACATCAGTAAGATTCGGATCTGCTTCAATAATATCATACCAATACTTTATTAAGCCAGTAGGGGGGAGATCTGCCCAAATTTTGGTTATAAAGATATTTAATGATTTAGTTAAAGTAGTGTTGAATGCAGTCATTATACAATCTCAGTAATTGTCAATTGAAGATCGCCTACTACTTTCCATTCCGAAGTCGATTCGTCATACCTCCAACCTTCATTAACCATTTTTAGTGAATCGTTGATAGTTCCATAAAGTATATTTTCCGGATTAATGTGAGCTTTAGCACGAGCATCATCCCCAAGCACATCAAAAGATTGACCAGTATCACCATCAAAAACCCATGCCACAGGATAATTATTAAATTGAGTTGCCTGTTTTGCAATGTTCTCTATATTTCTTCTTTCCTCATCAAAAACATCACCTTCTATATCTCCCGTAAACTTACGAACACTTGGTCCTTCCTTATAGCCCCATCGAACTCCACTACGAGATTTAAATTCAGTGACATTTCCTTCTATATCTATTTCGTGTTTCCAATTAATAGGAACTCTTTGCATACCAAAAGTAATGCCAGCAACCATACTTCCCAGTTTAAAATAATCTGTTGTTCCTAAGTGATCCGATAGGGTAATTCTCATGTATTTATTTTGAGTAGGGGGAGTCGTATATCTCGCCACCATTCTATCTGAATAAATAGAGATGCTTGTACCAGCTATTCCACTATAACTTCCATCACTAAAATCCCTATCTGGTAAGTTTAAAAAGAACTTATTTCCTCTGGATTTAACTATTTTATAGGATTTATTTGCCAAAGAAGCAGGCAACCCGCCTCCTGACAATGCAGTAAACTTGCAATAATAAGTCCCAGCGTCAGTTGAAGTATATTGTGTGTTGTTAGAATTTCTTCCAACGGTTTCCCCATTGATTGAAATAGTAACTACATTATTACTTGCAGCACTAATTCTTCCATTAACCAAAGAAAGATTTTTTGTTCCAATTACATAAGGACTTGAAAAGTTACTAGTGTCTGAATATTCTATTTTAATCTGTCCTGCATTGGTATTCAAAAATGCAATTCCACTATGAAATAGTGCGTATCCAGGAAGAGAAGATGCTGTTCGGTCATCATTAGGTATTTGGTAAATTATTTCTGCACTTGAGCTTTTTATATCCGAAGTATTACCTCCTTTGGATCTGTATTCAAATCTTGGTGAAGAGGTCTTTATTGTGTTTTTAGCCTCGTATGATGATTTTAATTTAGTATCAAATATATCAGCAAACTTTGCACCAATTCCACCCCAAGATACTTGTTGTGCTGACCCTAAATAAATAGGATTTGGTGCTAATTGACGACCACGTATTAAATTTATATTAGGGACAGTACATAACAAATCGACCATTTGCAAATGTGTCATATCTGAACCTTGGCAGACTTTTAGGGATCTAAATCCCACATCCCTTCCTCTTTGAGAAGAAGAGTCCGGAAACAAGCCAAAAGATATTCCCTGTATCCCTAATTGTTTAAACGTATCTGTGCCTTTATCGTATCCTTCACCTATTTGATTGGCGTATTCAGTATATACACTGGAGTCTTGCCATGTTTCTGTTCCGAGTTTTCTAACTGATACCACTACTGCAATTTTATTGGCCATATTATAGGTTGGAGGAAGAAATGAAATTTTACCTTCCCACCAGGAATTACTGAAATTAGAAGCACCCCATAATACTGCTGACAGTGTTATCGCACACAATTCCACATTATTATCTTCTCTATAATAAGTTGTGCTTACTCCACCAACTCCTGCTTTAGATGTGTTCATTAATTTTATGTCACTTGTACCCATGCGAAGAAAGAATTCATAAAGAAATGCGTCTTTAGCAATTCCAGGAGGACGAGCAGTATCATTGGTAAAACTATTTATTTTTATTCCAATTGAATTTCTGTTTGTAGAACCATTTGTTACGCCACCAAACACAAATTGTATACAACAGCCAGGCGGTTTTTCCTGATCGGCATAATCTTCTTTAACTCTTTGAATCCATGAAGACTCACCAGCTAATTCATTTGTTACGCTAGTCGTCCACGGAAAACTGGGGTATCTTATATCTGAGGATGCCATATTTTGATATGTTTGCCCCAAACCATAACTCCAATATGATGCTTTTGTTACGGAAGGACATCTAAAATAATAAAAATAGGATTGATAGGAAAAAGCACTTGCTTTAGTGTCTTCGGTTATAAAAAGACCATCTCCGAGCAAAAATGACCATACTTGCCCAGTTTGCCTAAAAGCCCATTGAGTTGTACGAGCTATTTTATTTCCACCTACTCCACCAGTTGTTACTGGTTTACCCCAAATGTAATTAAATTCAGGAACCGATAAAACACCCTGTGGTTGCTGAACAAATTTTTCCACCATTTTTAAGTTATTATTTATTATATTATCGTGACCTAAATTAATGGCAGGTGGCCTAATAAGCCATCCACTAAACCTAAAATATTGCGGAAAATACGCATCTGGAACATCGTCTATTTCCCAGTTTTCTGTGTTTTCTGAAGTGTTTGCACCTATGCCAGTAGCACCTAATGTTCCACCATAAACACCTTTTCCTAAAGATGCTAAAGCAACATAAGGTCCGCAAGAATAAAAATTACCAGCAGATGGTCTAAAAAAATAACTTCCTAATGCACCGGTAGATCTTCCGCTTTTTGCCCTTAAATAATGACCTTCTGGTAACAATGGTTCGTTATTATTTCCTAATGCCTGATCTGTTCCATTAGGTTCAATTTCATTTTCTCCCAATGGAACCCATTTATCAGAGTTAAGATCCGCGTCAATTCTTAAAACAAACATCGCATTTTCACGAGTTACATCTAATACACGGTATCCTATTTTATTAGTATTATTAAGAATATTTGCAGCATAATAACCATCACAAGGAAGATTTACTGTATTGTTGTTAGATCCCTGACCGATCCACCACTCACTTCCTCTTCTAACTCTGTTCCATCCGCAATTAACTGGCTGGTATGCTCCTCCAACAAGAAGCCAAATTGAATCATTATTTGTACATATAAATGGTTTTCCACCTAAATTGTAATTAGGAACGGTTAATTGTTTCTTTACTTTAAATCTTCCATTCGCAGAAGAAACATAAGTTATAATGTATCCTTTGTTTGTGGGATATTCCCCATTAAAATTAAATACATCATCAAATACATCTTTCTTTCCGAACTCTAAAGACCAATCACTTGGAAGCCAGTCCCAAAACCCATTACCTGATCCGGATGATGAATTACCAGAATTGGTGTAGATGTCTTTTACAGTATCGTACCCACCAAGTGGTGAATCTGGGTCATACAAGTCGGGTAACCAGTCTAGATCTGTGTCATCCTCATGTGGAGGAGTTTGGTCTTGTTTTGGTTTTTTTATTCTTATAAATGGTACTTCTGTATCTCCAATGCTCTCAGCATACCAACCAGTAACCAAAACGAAAGTTCCTGAACCATCTGAAAGACCACATAAATCATATATTAAATCATGTTTTGAATACCCATTATGAATGGTAGGAACGCCAATTGTGTCGTCTTCTGGGTGTATTCCAATTGTTGTATAATCTTCGGAAGGAATGTCACTATGAGTCCATGTTGCCCCACCATCTGAACTGACTAAACCACCTAAAGCATTATAGTGAATTATAGCTTCCCCTTTATCTACAAAAATATTTCTATTGAATTGTGAGGTCGCTCCAGTCGCATCGTATCCCGAACCACCATGGGTTTTTACAACTCTATTTCGAGTGACATAAACAATTTTTAAATATGGACCGCTGGATGCTATTTTTAAATCCTTATAGGCTCTTTTCCCGGTAAATCGAGATAAAATATTTTTAGCAACCAAAGTAAAAGTTGTACCATCAGTACTTTCATATACATCAATTTCATCATTATATTTTACCGCTAATTTTAATTTCCCATCACTATGTTCACATATATCAAAAGAAGGATAATATGCTTCAGACAATCCTCTTCTTCCTTCTTTGTCACCTGTTGTGGGGTCTATTTGTGATACATTAAATATAGTTGAATCAACATCATCCAAAGTGGTAATTTCACCTTGATCAACCCAGGAAGATTCATGGTTTTTAATGTCTCTATTTGCTGCATACAATCTAGGCATTGCATTTTCAAAACGAGAAACATATAAAAACTCCTTGTCTAATACGGAATAATATACGCCTTTAATATTATTTACATTTTCCTTGTTTAAAGAACTATTCCAGGGAGTTGCGCTTTTGGGTGCGGTAATGGTTAAAAGTGGGTTATGAATGTCCCATAAAAAACGTCTATCAGGCTCACCATGCCATTTTAAAGTATCATCCGAACCTGATGCAGCAGATGACATTTGAATAAAATTTCCAGAGTAATTACTTCCACTTTCTTGTATTCTTAATTTAAACGTTGATTGTGTTGTAAGCCCAGCTAGCGTAATAGCAGTTGGGTTGCCAATAACAAATGCTGACATTGAACCAGAATTAGAAGTGTCTGCAACGCATGTTGTCGGATATAAGCCAGTTGCGTCACTAGAAGAATAAATAGTTCCATCAATAATCATTTCTGAATCTGGAACAACAAAAAATGAATTTGGTCCTTTTGCCATAAAAATTCTCCTTAGCTTTGATTTACTGCAAACTTATTATAGCGTCCACGATTAAAGCCTACCTTAACACCAGATGCTTTTCTAAGCCTTTTTGCAATTTTAGGAGCATGACCCCTTTCCATTGCCTGCATTTGCACCGCATCCAATACTCTACCCTCTGCAATAACAGCTATGTCGATTCTGGAACCACCAGAACCTTGCGTAGCCGAAGAAGAAGGAGGGGAAGGAGGAGGTCTTCTGGTTCCCATCTTGACTTCTGATCCAACTGCTGTAAGTGCCTGTCGCAGAAGTTCTTGTGGTTCTTGTGCTGCAATTACAGTGTCTCCCGGAGCAAACCTTGCCAGCAAACCGGAATTTGTCACCCTGACCGGACCCGGAGTGTCGCCGTATTTTGTGGCTAAGGATGACGCAACCATTCCCCCTGCAATCATTCCTAGAGGGTTCATACCAGTTAACAAAAGACCCACCGCACCACCTAAAACTCCTGCTAACCCTGATTTTGCTGGTTTTGACTTGTCTTCGCTTGCAAATGGGTTCAGCCAACCTTTAAACCATTCCCCTAATAAAGAAGCCACTACTTCTGCAAATACTTTTGCAGCGACTGTAAATATCTTTATAAGAACAGGAGTTATTACTGGAAGCATTTCATCTAAAATACGTAGTAATTTAGGAATCATTTCTTCCAGTGCCTTCATTAATTTCGGCAATTGCCTTACTAATTCATCTAAAACCAAAGGAGCAACTTTAACTATTGCTTCCATAAATCGAATAGAATCATTAACCATGGTGTCAATTGTTTCTTTCGCTACTTCTTTGGCGTTAGCTTTTTCAGACTTTAGTTTTTGTTTATTGGCAATGTATTCGTCTTGTGTAATTCTTCCCGCTTTAAACTGATCGTCCAGTTCTTTTTGTTTGTCAGCAAGTTCATCCATTTGCTCAATTAATTTTGCTGCCGCTTCACTAATTAGTTTGAATGGATTTAGCTCTAGATTTCCTCCGGTAAACCAATCCAAACCGCCCTTTATCTTGTCAATTACACCCTTAAGAACATTTTTTATAGCCATTAATACTTCGTATGCAACATAAAGAGGGCCAAATGCTGTCATCCAATATTGTTTTGCTTTTTCTGCAAACCCTTTAAGAGATTTAAGAAAAGTATTAGAGGCTTTTTTAGCAGCATCAACTGCATTTTCTTCTTCTACATTTTGTTCTTTTATAAGCTCAATATATTTTTCTTTTCCTTTGTTTATAAAATCTTGCTTTTTCACAAGGAAGTCAAGTAGTTCTTGGTCTTCTTCTGACATTACTTCATTTTCTGCATACTTACTTTTCAAATCATCTATTTGATTTTGAACTGCCTCAGCTTCGTCTATATTGTACAGATACAAAATATTTTTTCTTTCTGCGTAATGATCTCTTAGCATTTGTGCATATTGCCTAAGAGCCTGGGCTTCTTCCTCAAGTCTTTCTTTTGTGGATTCAGGCATAGCTAGCCCAAAAATGTCTTTAGAATCTGCTTTGGTTTCAATTTCTAACGCTCGCTGTAGAAGAGTATTTGGCTCTACACCTCCTGTCAGTGCCAATTCTAATTCTTTTTTTCTGGATAATATCCAGCTTGCTGGCATTTCTGAAAATTCAACAAATGGATCGATTCCTGAAAAGTCTTCTTTTGCTGCTTTAGAAGCCAATAGTTTTTGTTTTTCTAAGAATTGTTCATAACGTTTTATTCGGGTAGCATAATCTCCTTTTTCAAGGATCTCAATTTCCATTGCTAACCTTTCAAGCCTTATTCTTTCTCCTTCTGTATCTGATCCCCTAAGTTCTTGTAATTGTTTCTCCATGTCTTCAATGGGTTTAATGTAAGTATCATGGTATGCCTTTGCATACTCCTTTTGATTTTTTAGTTTTTCTTTATTATATACTTTCTGTATAGTAGAAAGATCTTTATTTAAGTCTATATTCGCGTTTTCTATTGCCTCCATATTTGCATCGTAAACCTTTAATTCTTGCTTTAAGAATGACTCAAATATAGAGAGGTTTCCTTTTGCCTCCTTTTTTGTTATTTTTTGAATGTTTTCCCAGGATGCCTTAACAAATTCCGGAGTAAGCATAAACTGCGCAGAGTATGCTTCGAAGTCGAACTGGTCAAGTGTATCTCCAGCCGCCCTTCTACCTAATAAATCTGTTACTAATTCTAATTTGGATATTTGTTCATCTCTTTTATCGTTAGCAGCATCCAATTCTTTGTTTATTTTGTTTTCAGCCTCAACAGTTAATTTATCGGTAGCTATAAGCTTCCTTTTTTGTTGAGCTATTTCCTTAAATGAAGAATGTATGTCTTTTATTTTAGAGGTGTCGTCATCTTTTATTCCAAACAAAGACAATATGCTCACACCTGTAGTCTTTTCAAATTTTCTTTTATAAGTTTGGATTCTATCATCTAGGTTCTTTATTGGATTTAAAAATATGGCATCTAATTTTTTTGTTTCGTCATTTAATATTTTTATTCTTTCTGTTGAACCCTCTTCAACAATAAGGTTGAAGTCTTTTTCATATTGGTCTTTTGCTTTTTTGTTATTATCATCTCTTTTCTTTTGTAATTTTTGTAAATCATTTGCGTCCATTTCAAATAATTTATTTTCTAAGGTTTCCAGTCTTTTTCGTGCGTCCTTCTCAACTTTTAATTTAGCCTGTAAACGAAGGTCATCAATTAATCTCTCTTCTCTTCTTCGCAGTGCAAGTCGCCTATTTGATTGTCTTTTTTGTAGCCTATAACCTTTTTCAAAAAACTCCTTTGTCTTTTTGATTCTTCTTTTTAGGGCATTAATTAATGAATCAGTTTCTTTTTCCTGAAGCTTTTCAACGGATTCCTTATTCTTTCTTTCCATTGTATAAAGCTTTTGATAGAAAGACTTTAAACGAGAAAAATGTCTTTGATTAGCCGCTTTTCTGTCCGCGTCTTTTCGGTCTTGATCTCTTTCCTCTTCTTCGTTTTGCTCCTGCATTCTTCTCTTAAAAATAGACAAGAACCCCGTTTCTCGACTTAAAATATATTCTTCTGCTTTTTGTAAAAAAGTATTAAAAATAGGATTTGTTTCTGCGATGGACTCCTTTAAACCTTGGAATTCGTCTTTATTTTTCTCTAATGCTCTAGCCAGATCTTCCATTATTTGGATTTGTGCCGTTTCACCAGAATATGTAGAAGTGCCGCCACCCTTCCGGCTTATCGTTATAGATCCTGTCGTCTGTAACTCAAAAAGTTGTTTCGCAGCATCTTTCTTAAGTATTTCTGCCTGTTTCAATTTGCCTTTTAAAGTGGTCAAATTGCTTATTATCTTTTTAACTTCATCCTCATCAATATCTCCAGCCTTAACTGCTTCTCTGATACCCAACATTAGAGGGTCAAAATAATTCTTCATTAATTCACTAGTTTTATCTCCCTCATAGTAAACCTGTTTTTTTCGGCCATAAGAGTCTTTGTATATTTTCTCTAACTCCTCATTCTCTTTATTTAGCGTTTCTATCGTAGTGGCGATTACTTTTGATTTTCTGAGAAAAGGATCTAAGTTCGTAAGGGGCGTCTCCGTATCACCCTCAAGGGCTTTGTTTATTTCTTCTATAAGTTCATTGCCTGCGTCACCATAATATCCACTTTTTATGAGGTCTTTTAAAGAATTTAGAAGATCTTCTGAATCTGTAATTCTTAAGTCTTGACCAAGTCTATTGTGAAGGTTTTTTTCTATATCTTCTTCTGAAGTCGTCTTTTCCTCTATTAGTTTATTTACAAAATCCTGCATTATGGATTTGTTTTTTTCAAGATTTTCTTTAGCTTGTTCTACCGTTGCATCAAACAACGTTTTATTGTAACCAGTTCTCTCCCCGTATTTAGCCTTCGCTCTATCAAAAGCCATTGCTTCTATGTCTTGTCCAATAATATCCTCAATGCTCATGCCCCGTAGGTCAGCTAGTGTAGTCCTGCCGGATTCGGAATCGTCAATCATTCTTGTCAAGTCTATTTTGTACTCGTTTGCCGATTTCCTAAAGTCATCAAAAATAGCTTCAGTTAGAGTATAAGACTCCCTTACACTTTCTTTAAGCATACTTTTTAACTCTTCGGCATCTTTATACATAGTGCCATCAGCACTAAACAACTGTTGTTGCATAACTCGGAACATCGAAGAAGCTTGCTCCGTAGTCAGGTCAATTTGCTCACCGGTTTTAGGGTCCAAACCAACTAAACCCTCCATCATCGCTTCGATTCCAAGGCCGTCTGTCCCGTCGGCAATAATAATCTTTTTGAGATCGTCGGTATTGTACCTAAATGTTGTTACTCCATCTTTACCGAGTCTTGCTGCGTCTATGCTATGCGCTATTTCATCTAATTGTGGCACCCCTAAAGATATTTCAGCGTCTTTAAATAGTTTTTTTGAGTCAAATCCAGTATCTTTTGCTTCCTGTATGACTTTGGCTTGCTCTGCATAAATCTTTAGTTTTGTTTTCATTCTATTTTTAAGATCAGCCAAAACTTTTTCATCAATAGATTCCGCTGTTGCGTATATTAAATCCATTGTCGCTAAAAACTTTTTCCCCTCATTCATTTCCTTAAGCTTGTCAGTTACTTCTTTAGGAATTAGTTCAGACTCTATATCAAACAATTCACCTTTATCGATACTAGACCTAAATTTTGTACTCTTATCAAGTTGTAAGTCAATAGCTTTTAATACTTGTTTATCGTCAGTTTTTCCGCGAATCCTTTGCATTGTTTCCATATTTTCTTGACCAAGAGCGGAATCCGCAACATCATCTTCATCATCACCAAAATATTTTCTAACCAAAGGTTTTGAATACATTTTCTCCAATTCTTGTTGGATTTTTATCCTATCTTTCATTGCCTCAGTATTTTCATCTAAAGACATAGATAGGTTGTCTAAATTGGTTGCCGCATCCACAGACCCCATGGACATTAGTCCAAAACCAGCAACACCTCCAGCCAAAAGGCCACCAAGAAGGGTTATGCCTCCAGTTGCAATAGCATTCCACGCTGCTGCCAATTGTGCGGCTTTTGCCATGGCATATAAAGCCCTGGTAATTTTTACAATTCCGGCAACCATAGTGGTAAACTTTGCTGCCAACCAAATTTTAGCTACTAATCCAGCAAGACTTAAGAGGGTCTGTAAAATACTTTTCAATTTCCCAGGTATTTTAGCAAGACCTTTAATAATTTTAACAATAAACAAGCCAATGGTTGTACCCATACTTTGAATTTTTTCATTAAAGCTTGCTGCTCCAGTATTCCCAACATTAAATGAATCATATAAAGCAATCTGTATGTCATATACGGAAGCTTTTAAAACAGCTATTATTTGGTCTAGCATCACTCCCAATGATTTCATTACAGAAGCAAGACCAGGATTTATACCATCAAATATAGAAAGGAATACTTCTTGTAATTTAGATTTAAGTATAGATGCCTGACCAGAAACAGTATTTATTTGTATTTCATAATCTCTCTGAGCTTTCCCCTGTTCCGTTTCAAACATGGTCATTAAGTCTTTATACTTCGATGCTCCGGAGTGATAATCCTTAAGTATTTTTTGAAGAGTACCAGATGATCTTTTGTTCACCAATTTAAGAATCTTGTCATGATCTTTCATAATTGGCTTTAAATTTTCAAGAATAGTCGCAAAGTCAGAAGTCGCAGGATTAAGCCTTTTTCGCATTACATCATAGGTTACTCCTTGTGTCTCAGCGAGTTCTTTGATGATTTTTTGTGCTGCTGCTGTTGGGCCAGCCAAAGACAACAATACATGGCGAAACTGAGTACCAGCAGTCGAACCCATACCTGTCTGATCCATAAACAAAGAAACTGCTGCTGTGGTTTGTTCTATATCCCAACCAAATGCCCCTGCCGCTGCACCAGCATATCTCATAGACGAATCAAGAGATTCAATATCCAATAAAGAATTTTGCATTGCAATTGTAAAGGTATCAGCCACCCTTGTTGCTTCTTCCGCTTCCAGTCCAAATTGAGCAAATGTACGAGCCATTAATTTCGTCGCTTGCTCCATCTCAGCCCCTGCGGCTCCAGCAAGATAGAGAGTAGCTTCAATTGAGCCAATTACTTTATCGACGCTTAATCCCGCACGAGCCAAATCACCCATTCCTTTGGCTACTTCAGTCGCAGTGTATGCAGTGGTGGCACCTAATTGCCTAGCTCGATCTGTTAATGCTTGGGTTCTATCAACACCTCCTTCAAATTGTCCTGCAATTATACCAGTATTAACAATTGCTTGTTCAAATTCAGCACCTGTTTTTATGATTTTATACGAGATGGCAGTAAAGGCCGCACCAGCAATTCCACCATAAAAAGCTATTCTCTGAACAGCACCTGCAATAAGTGACAATCCTTTGTTTACACCCGCAAGACCAAGACTTACTGATCTTCCTAGTGCCTTATTTATGGCAATCACTCTGCGCTTTTGCGCTATAATTTTATTAGCTAATTCTTTTTCTTCTTTTAATATTTTTTGACGAGCAAACTTCTCGTCTTTTACTCTCTCTGCGCTTGTGTGTTCTGACTTTCTTAATAGTCTTTTATAAAGCTCTACTTTTTCAGTGTATGCCTTTTTATCGTCGTCAATACTTGCTTCAATATATTTTTTTCGTAATAATGTATTGCTTTTATATATTTTTTTTGTAGGCTATGTTGTTTTTTTAAATCTTGCTCTAAAGCTTTATTCCTATCAAACATCTCAGGAGATTGATCTGAACCTACAAATCTTCTAATACCAGATTTCTTTGAAGATAAATCAAGACTTCTTTTAGCAAAAGATGCTTTTGCTTTTAACAACTTAATTGTTTCTCTTAGTTCATTTCTACTTTGGATCTCATGCTGTTTTGCAAATTCCTTATCTCTTTTTCTTTGAAGTTCTCGCTGCCTTAAAACATGTTTTCCATACGCAATTCGTGCTTTTCTTGTTTTATTTGCTGCTGCCGCAATTCTTTCTTCTGCCTGTACTGCTGTAGAAGCATGAATTTTAAGTTGTTTTGATACTTTAATTATTTCAGCATTTGTTCTTTGAATCGCTACATTATATTCTTTTCTGGCAATTGTTCCTTTCTTTATTGCTTCATTTAAAGAAGCCTCATGCTTCCTAAGTTCAGCCATTCTTTTGGGAATCTTGGCGTGTCTATCCCTTTCTATTTTTTCAAGCTTTTTAAATTTATTAAGGGCTTCTTTTAAACCTTCGTCTACTAGCTTAGTGACCAATTCAAGCGTAATCTTTTCATTTGCCATGCCTTTTCTCCCTAAGTCTTAAGTATAGACATTATATATCACGAACACCAATACCCAATAGGGCTAATTGATTTAATTTATGATTATACTTTGCTTCTTTCTCTTCTTTGGAAAGTGTCTTGTTCTTCGTAGATGATACACTTTTTCTCTTAGAATGAGAAGACTTCTTTTTAACACCAAAGGCAGCAGCAATCGGCTCAAATACCATATTTAAAGTATCTATTTTATTTTTTTGCACACATCGCGCAGCCAATTCAATCTGCTCAAAAGACATATCAAGGATAGAATCTAGTGTCAGTCCGGTTGACATTAGGATTCCAAAAACATCCTCGAAACCACTTACCAGTTCTTCCGGAGATGTTACTGGGCTAACAGAGTCAGGAGATTCGCTCCCTTCTTTATCAGCCCTAAGAACAAAGGGAGGATTGCACTCAAAATATCTTCTAAGGAGAAAAGATCCAGAGGAGTAGGCTTCTTAGGAGCATATTCATCGTTTTTAGCATTTTTCTTAGCAGTATCAAAAGCATTTGGATGAGCTATTTGAAAACATTTGTCAACAGAATTCATCACTTCATCTTTTATTGCTACTTTCATAAGAGCATTTACTATAGATGCACTTGTAATTTCTTGTTCCGCAGAAAATAGTTCATTTAACTTTATCTCTTTCATTGCCTTTTCAAATTCACGAACAAGTTTGATTTGACTTCTGGCAGATATTTTTGTTCTTAATTCATATTCTTGTCCGTATAAATCTTGTATTTTAACTTCTGTAGGTGGTACAAGTTTGTCCAAAAAAAGCTGAACTAAATCAGTTGCTCCATCTTCAAGTTCTTCTTCACTATTGATTTCTTCATTTTCTATTTCTTCTGTTACAGTACTCATTATTTCTCCTATTGATAATGATCATGTATATAATAACAATTAATTGGTTAATTGTCTTATTATATACATAAAAAATCCCCACTAAATGAATAGCAGGGATTATTAGGCACTTGTAAATAAAGTTTTTATAAGGCTCTACCAGGACCGCCATCATCAGCAAAGTTATATGATTGCTTGGCAGTCAATTCACGAGTTACTGCCATAAGCTGCTCTTCTCTAGCAAGAGGTTGGTTTGCCCAGTTTGTATCAGAACGAATGCAATTGAATGAATATTCAAATGTGGCTTCGTCCGTATTGAACGGCATTGTAAATCCAGATTCAGATTGAACTTTCCATCCATAGATGGAAATGGTATTCGATGAAACTGCTGCTTCGTGCTTAATATGAATACATGCAGTCTTGTTTATCGGATCTCCACCAAATGCAAATTGCAATGCACAATCAACACCACCATAATTATTTGAACCAGCAGTATCTACATAAGCAGTTACACCGGCACCCAGAGCATATACGAAAGCATTCATATTCCACTGAATGGAAGAAAATTTAATCATTGCAGTTTGCGACTGTATGAATGAATACTCAATAAGATAGGGATTTCCCTGGTTAATGTTTTTCTTTTCAGACACAAGTTCAATACTAACGCCGTCTTCGGATATATATCCAACATCAACGGTGGGAGTATTTGTAGCACTTCCGCTTGTATAGGTTCCAAGATAGACCTTAGCCGGTCCAAAAGAAATATTGTTTATTTGTCCACTGGGGGTATTAAAAGCCATGGTTAAGATCCTCCGGATTTTACAGTCATAATATTATTATCGTTTAAATTTGATTCTCACAAGTAATATATCCTAAATTATTTGCATAGGAGCAATTATTACATACAATTGTAATGTATCCATTGTCTCCTGGATTCAAGTATATCACCAATTCATTATATTTAAAACGAAATTGTTGATCTTCATCATCAAAGAAGCCAAGGAAAGTGCTACATTTAGCACACTTAAGACCCCTATCTTCATTTTCCTTAATTTCTTTATCAGAATTAGGTTTTTTCACTGCACCATATACCCTGTTCATTCCAGCAATATGGGTTTCAAGCGATTTAATTTTTTGCTCTATAAAAATAAGTTTTGGTAATATTTTATCAAGCATACTATCCTGCTGAATTCAATACAAATGTTCCTCGAAAAAACCAACCACGAATATCTTCATTGAATCCTGTCATTGGTCTTTCCATCTCATAAATATATCCACCCATACTCAATGAAGATCTTGCCAATGGCTGACCATTCAATGCCACATAGGATTTATGATAGACAGTCCCTGCTTCAGCCGAAGAAGTTTCACTATATCCGTAAAGATGAAATATCATTCGCTGGACTTGTGTGGAATAATTTGCTCGACCCCCAACAGGATCTACGATAACAAGGGGCATCGGTGCTGTTTTATTGTCATAATCTATGAAATGACTGGTGTATACACGGCCACCGACAAGATTCTGTAAATCAAGATTTTGAATCAAGGTTCTTCTTATCAATTGAAGAGCCATTGTTATATCACTGTTAGCCATTAGACCACCTTCTTCCTGTTCTTGTATCTTCTGTTTAAACTAAAACGGAAGTCGCGACGGAACTTTTTCTGAATTCTAGATGAATTATATTTAAGTGTTTCAAATATAACATTTCGTGCAGCCATTACCTTGGTTCCCTTAACAACGTATTTAACATACGGAGACTGATACCTATAATGAAATACAGCTTGTTGTTTTGAAGAACTTGGGTTTAAAACCTTATACTTTATAGAATCAACAACATTTCCTTCACGAGCGAATACCATCCATGGCTTTCTTGACCACTCACCACCAAGGACTCCAGGATTCCCTGTTCTGCTTCGATACTTTCCTTTGAATGGGTGCCCTCTATTTTTCAAATCCTTTAAAGTAGTTACATATCCATTCTTACTGGCATTTCTTTTCATTTCCTGGTATGCCATCTCTGCTGCATCATGAAGGGCATCATTGGCAGCATCACCAATAATACCCTTCATTTGCGAAAGTCTATGTCTCAAACGTTTCAGACCCTTGGTCTTGGTTATCACCATTAGAGATCTCCTTTCTTTTTACAATTTGATTCTTACCTTCATCATACACTATTTCATTGTAAGGGAAATCAGGTAATTCAAATTTAGCAGAAACTTTTGCTCCACCATCATCAATAATGGGAAATTCTCCAACCAATTCTCTTAGGGTGCTAAAAAGATTGTTTAGATCTTTGTGTAATGCAGGAACCGGCTTTGTTCGTATCATTGCTGCATAAAACAACCCTACTGCTTTACGAGCATACAACAACCCCAATGCCTGGAAAGGAAGAAATGCAGTTCCCGCCACAAGACAGGCTCTTTCATAGGCGATTTCAGCATTCTTTTCATCTCTATCCTGTTCATAGGTCATTCCCAGACTAGTCCATGCAGCAGAAGAATATGGATCTTTATGAATGCTCTCAATTACCAATCTTTGATATTTCTCCAGTTTATCAGCAATCTCTTTAGGTGATTTATTAAGACCATAATTAAGAAATTCTACAGCACAATTGTTAACTATAATTGTGTGTCCCTTTTTCTTTAATTCATTGAGACTATATTCAAGAGTTTCATGAGCATGACCAGTAAAGAATATAGGAATATTGTTTTCTAATTTTATCATTCTCATGCTTTCTGAATGTGAATTATGTCGCTTTCCATTTGCAAGAGTTGATTGATTGGTAAATTTAAATTTAAATGCCATCGTATCAGTGGCTTCAGCCATTCTTCTATAGGTACAAATAACGTCACTATAATGCGACCCTATCGGAGTTTCATCAGGATCTAAATAAAAAGCCCAACCAATAGTTCCTTCATAATTATCTTTATAATGCTTTAAAGCAGCATTTCTGCATTGAGCCAAGCCACCATCAACTATGTTTTGATAGATAAAATCAACCTTATGAAGCTTTCCCGCAATAGCTAAAAATCTACATGGACCTGTTGGATATTCATCTCGCCATTGCGACTCCGAAGGAAGTTCAGAAACATCCATGTCTATCCATTTCTGGTCTTCCTCTGCCCATTCACTAGTCCATACTATGGTATGTTTGCTCAGACCAAAGTGAGACTGCATTTTTTCAGCCAACAAAATAGGGTCTTCCTGATCATAGGCAAGATTAAAAAATCCTATTCCATTATTCCTTCTATACAGGGTAATGGGTACATCCTGGGCGCGAGAGATATGATTGTAATTATCTCCCCCAATTAGCATTTCGTCCTTATCATTATCCGTATTGTTGTAGAAAGAAGTTTTTGCTGCCCTATCTATCTCTCGAACCATCGACATGTGCCGGAATCTCATGTCGGTTCCTCTAATTACATACGCGCCATATTCAGGAGCATTCCCACAATGAAATCCAATTTCATTCCCTGCAACCACGGGGAAATGCTTTCCATCCCAGACTCTCCACATTCGAACCCCATTCATTCCCCTTGCGTATCCGAAGCAAAAAGGTTGGTCTGTTCTTATTACATTCATGCTCTCATAGTGATTAAGCCACCCAAAAGTATACAGGCTTACTAATGGATCTGGGTTGTTTGCTAATTTTCGAATGTCTTCGGCTTTAATTCGATCTTCAAACGCTTCATCGGAATCGATTGAAATAACCCAATCAGCACCCATGGAAGTAGCCATTGAGTAATTATGATTACGCTCTGTTCTTTCATTCATGGATTTGTTTAAATCCCAACACTCAACCGTCAATTCAAATTCTTCGCCTACATGCTTCTGCATCCACGACTTAAATGCCTGTGCCAATTCATTTTCGTCCTCTATGGATTTGCATTCCATAAGGAACTCTTGGTCTACTGGGTGCATTCTATCGAAAAGAGATCTGTCATAACTGTTAAATGCAGTTGCTGGATTGTTGGTTAGAAGAACCGCCATTCCATCAAGGAATTTGCTGTTAACCCTGATGGAAGAACCAAATTGAGCCAGGTTATTCATGTTGAATATGGCAACTCGATACGCACCCACTATCTTCTGTTCTTTCTGTGTATGCTCGCGCCATTTTTCATAATAGCGAACCTGATTCAGCATCCCCCTTCGTTGATCTTTAAATTCCGTATCGAGAGTCTGACTGCCATCATGCCCTACAAATGTTCCAGTGTCGATTAAACACCCCCATCCTGACATCCTGGCACGAACCATCAAGTCATTATCTTCAAATCCACCAACCTTAAATATAGGATCGAATATGAATCCATCTCGTTCATATATTTCCTTTAGTGCTTCGGGACTACATGTAAGGCAAAATCCCGACAGGAACGAAGTAAAAATATTCCTTATTTGCCCATGCTTGTTAACGCTTTTAACACTCATTTCATGAGCTATTTGATCTACAGAAACTCCTTCTGGGACTTGATTAATTGCTTGTTCGCTTCCCACTCTGTCACTCATTGGCCCGACGAATCCGATTCGCAATGGCAACTCATCTACCGGTCTGCCTGGTTGTTCATCAACCAGCATCGCATTGGTAAAGAAGACATCGGTCTGGAGGGTTCTAAGCTGATTCTTTTGCCAATTCTTGGTTACAGAGACATCATCATTAAGGAAAATAATGCACTCTGGATCTTCACAATGCTCCAATGCATATTCATACCCTTTATTACAGGCATCTCCGAAAGACGTTGGGCCATCTTCCCATATACGAACAACATTATGCTTCCTTCCATAATATCTTTCCGAATAAGCTTGTATTGCATCCATCTTTTCAAATACAACTTCTGCTTCACCATGGTCAATTGGATTTACACTATAAATAATAAGAGTTGACTCTGGTGTGTTTTTAAGAAGTCTAAGGAATTTGAATTCAATATGCGGTTTAGCACATGTTGGAATTATGATTATGTATTTGTATTGTTTTTTATCTGACATTATAAATCTCCGTCTAATCTAAAAATAACCATTCCTGGTTGCTTAAGTACCATTCTACTATGTTTTCTAATCTCTCCTGAAGGGTCTTTGGAACCCATCCAAGGTCTTTCATTTTCTCTCCACAAAGAGAATATCTCAAATCATGACCAGGGCGAGAGCTATGGAAGTCAACCATTTCATATATAAGTGGCTTTTCCATTATCTCCGCTATCATTTGCGCCAATGACAAATTGTCAATCTCCTGACTGCCAACAATATTGAATTTGTCCAAAGGTCTTCTATATGGTCCGCAATGATCCATGATGAATGCAACTGCTTCTGAAACATCTTGCACATCTACATAGAATCTTGCTCCTGCCTGGGTTTTCTCCGCATTACTATGGATGTAAAGCTTTTCGCCCAACAACACCTTCTTGATAATTAGAGGAACGAATTTCTCGGGATGCTGCCTAATTCCAATTACATTCATTGTATGCGTAACATGAATGGGCATGTCAAAAGTATTAGCATAGGCAAGACACAATTCTTCTGCCCCTGCTTTCGATGCAGAATATGGATTTCCACAATTGTATCTATCCCATTCCTTATAAAGCACTCCCTCTGGGGCCGAACCGAAAACTTCATCTGTAGAGAAATACAAGAAAAACCTCAATTTGTCTTTCATTCGTAATCGAGCGAATTCAAGCAGATTTCCTGTTCCTACCACGTTATCCATCACGAAAGACATTGGATCAGTAATTGACCTATCTACGTGCGATCCTGCCGCTAAATGAAGTACATATTCAACTTCACCTATTTGTCTTTCAACAAATTCGTTAATCGGTGCTTTTAAATCATGCCAGACAAATTTAAGGCGACTTCTATATGAATCATCCTGGGATATAACGTCTTCTATCCGATTCATTGTTCCACTAATGTCCAATCTATCCAAAATCACTATTGAATGATCGGTATTTTTCAATAAGTATTCCGTAAGATGATGCCCGATAAAACCAGCACCACCCGTAAGCAGTATGTTTGCCATGTGTTCTCCGTATGTTCTTGTTTTTATGTTCTATTTTCTAAAAACGAAACCCTTGTTTTGAATTCCGCTAAACTTTCTCTAACCGTTATCATTTCCTTCAACAAGTCTTCTCGACTATTTTCACATTCATCTACTTTTGTCTCTAATTTAATGATTCTTTCACGCAAATCATCACGAAACAAATTACCGTCTTTTTTCTGCTCAATTGCTTCTTGTCTTTTGCTTTCCAATCGAGCTTTATAAAAGGTCCATGCCCCGGTGCTTCCGAGAGATGCAATTACCGCTAAAATGATAGTCATAGTTTCCTCGGACATGGGGTTCTCCTAACCCTGATTATTTCATAAATTCTTATCTCTTGCAAGAGATAATCGCCAATATTGAGAAATACCAACTTGCTCAATCAAAGGAGTACCCTCAACTATGAACTTTTCATCTGTAAAATCATTGATAACAATATCTGCGGGCTGAGGAGTAAATGATGTTGTATAAGGTAAAAGAAGATCTGGTTTCTCCTTTTCAAAAGAACCCAACCTGTCAATAGGAAAATCTGTGTGCTTAGTCCTCACAAATTGAGCAGGATAATTAGACGTAATACTACGATTGCCTGCTATCGTTCCACCATCATTTCCAACAAATGTACAAGTAATAACAGATCCTGCACTTACTAAAGGGGCTGAACAATAAACCTTTGAAACATAAGTAAATTCTTTTACTGTTACTCCAACTTTTTGATACTCTACAAAAGTTAAAGTATCTGTAACCGAAACTGTACTTGGCTCATTATTCGCGTCATACTCTACAATTGATCCTTCAATAGTAAAAACACCAGCAACATTACCAGTCCGCTCAACCTGAATAGTAGCGTTTACTGGGGGATTTCTATAAACACTTATAGATGCTGCTGCGGCTTGGGGAGTAAACAATTCACTTGTTTGTCTTTGTATCGATATTCGGCTTTTGCACAGAGACATCAGCATCTTTTTTCTCCTGTTTCTTCGGTGCTTCCACTTTTTTCGGAGGCTCTTTCTTGGCCTCTTCTTTAACTGGCATAAATGATTCTTCTTCCAAGATTGTAGAATGACAGAAATAATTTGTTCGGCCTGCGAAATCCCAATACAATTTTAAAACATATCGATAATTGTATTTTAAAATAACACAATCCCAATTGCTTTTCTCTTTCAAGCTTTCCTTAAGCAATTTAAAATCCGATTCTTTACCACCAAAGCAAACCAAAAGACTTCTTTTTTCATCGTAATTTTTCAATGCAGCCAATAAGCTGTCTTTATTATTGCCACATACAATAGGCATTCTATAAATAATATATTCCGTTGGTTTTTCAGATATAGACAATTTACGATCATCGGATCTGGTTGGTTCTCCAGTAACAAAAAAACATCCGGATTTTTTAGTATGAACTAGATGGTCAGGACGTTCATCTCTCTTATTTCTAACGATCTCTATTACATTTGTGTACATAACTGCTCCTATAAATCATTTACAAAACTATCTAAATCACGAGATATTAAATTAGTTAACCTGTTTATCGTTTCAATTGAAAGGGTATCCCATTGATTTGCACATCGCACATCGCATTTTATCATATCCACGTTTCGTTGTTTGGAAATAATATTTAAAGAATAACATGATGTATAATTCCAATTGGGTGTATTTACATATAATTGTTTTTTACCATCATGTACTTTTTGATAAGATCTCTCGGAATATTCCGATTTCTTTCGACAGGAAACAATACAGGGATCGAATCCAAGGAACATCACCTCATCAATTATGTGGTGCATGGTTGTCTCAAACCATCGCTTTGATATGGAATGGTTCTCCTCTGCGAGTCCAAGGAGGATGTAGGCTCGATTATCGTCCATCTTGTTGGAAAAAAACGAATATTCCGAGGCTCTTTTTCGAAGCAATTCCAGACAATTTGGTGCTGTCTTACCCTTTACCGAACGAGAGTAAACCAACTTATCCCTATTGTGTGTTCTAAAGGTTGAAATAACCTTGTCTTCAAAATTTACCCTATCTCTGTTCATGGAAGTTACTGAATCCATAAGCAGAAGAGTCCCTATTTTTTTCATTTCAACCTCAGAAGTTTATTTGATCTTTATCAAAAATTGCAAAAGCACTCTGCAATTTATCCGCTGGAATCGCCAAGGGAGTATTTCTTAACTTTCTTGCCAGGTAACCGGACTCTTCCGCGAACCTTGGGAAGTGTATGACAGTATGGGGAACATCATATATAGCCACTGTTTCCATAAGCTTTCCGATTGATCTCTGATTGAATTCAATCTGATTCTGTAATTTTGATTTCCTTTCGTCCTTGCACCTAATGGAACCCCATTCAGTAAACCACATGTCCTTGTTTTTTCGAGAAAGCGCAGACTTACGATAATCTCGAATCAATATAAAAAGATGCTCAACCTCCATTTTTTTATTTTTTAAAATCTGATCCAGGCCAGAACATAGTCTTGTGTCCTTAAAAATATATGGAGAATTTTGAAATACGTCATCCGAAGAATGATGGTCAAGGACATATTCAAGTCCGGCGTTTGCATCTACATTCCATTCAGTAGTTGTATTTCCCATAATAGGGTCATTATCCCTTACGAAATAATGCTGCTGTGTTGTACACAGCAAATTGAGATCAATATATTCACGCAAGAATTTAACAAATGCGGATGTACCGCATCTTCCAGTGCCTGTAATAAGCACCCTCTTTGGTATTGGTTTCATTTTATTTTCCGCTTATGTTCTATTTTATTAATTGATACATGTCCTTCATGCCCTCTTGAGCCATTCTAGATGTATTCATTTGCATCTCACTGGGCAACATTTCTGGAACAGGCATATTACTAACGAGATGCAGAGTTTCATACATGTGTCCTGATGCTGCTCTTCTAACCTTCATCTTTATTCCTGCACCATGCAATACAACTCTGTTACAGTTGCTGGATTTCGCAACATCAAGAAGATGCTCCAAAACCTTTCTATCCAGAAGCATTCTAACATCCCTTCCGCAATGTGGTCCACCAAGCGTAAACTCTCTTATAACCTGGTCTTCGCCAGCAATTTGTAGTGGTGTATTATTTACCTTCAGACTTCTTACCGTGTTGCTCATTTTCTATTTCTCCTAATGTAATTCCTGATTTTCCTCTGGATTTCAATGCTTCCAGAATAGCAGTCATTTCCACTGCGTCTTCATATAATGCCTCCACCAAATCTCCATTGTTGGCCTTAGCATCTCGAACCCTTATTGATTCTATAACGATTCCACCAGATTGGTTTTTCTGACCCTCTCCATTGAGTTCTTTACGCAATTGAAGCAATAAAGGCAAGTCTCTTAAAGACCTTCTAACATCCCCAGACTTGATCCCTGATGCAATATACCCAATGGCAGCGTCTATAAGCATTAGATGCTTTCTCTTTACTTCCTTCGTAAACATGTCTGATTTAGGCTGATTCGTTTTGCCAATTGCCTTGTCTACTGCATCGGCAATATCTCTTGGGGTATTTCCAAGGACAGAAACGGGAGCGACGATATTCTTCTCTATCATCGAAATCTCTCGCATCCCATATTCATCGAAAAACACTTTCCGATATATTGCCTGACACTTCTGATCTGCCAAAGGTTCCTTCTCTATTCTTCTATCCCAATGCCAAGTTTTACGATACTGATTAATCGTTTGATATGTTAATTCCATACCCTTTGCTATGGGATTCAACTTCCGCTTGGCGGGAGTCTGCATAGTCCATAATAGAAATGCCCGATATGCGTTTTTTCCCTCATTATGCAACTGCTGAAGGGGGTTGTCCTTCAACTGTTGTTCAATGATGTCTGCCCGCTTTTTTCGCCCACGAAACTCTTTTCTCTTTCTATATGGAGTCGTACTCATTTCTAAACCTATTTCTTGGAAGATGATTTACTAGAAGACTTCTTGGCTGTAGTCTTTTTTGTCGTCTTCCTTGTAGTTGTTTTCTTCGGTGCTGCCTTAGCAGGTTTCGGTTCTGGCTTTTTAGGCGCATCCAGGGAAAATCCTATTGGGGGCTTATGGAAACGATGTATTAACTGCATCTGCCTTCCTATGATCGGGTCAACATTAATGCACATAAATCCATCTCTCAGGGTGGCATGAACCGTCCCTCTTGGAGTTCTAAACGAAAGGCTCCCGCCATTGTATGTTCTTACTAAAGTCATGTTGCTCCCCTTGCAAAAATGCGTCTGTGTTTGTTTAGTATTCTATTGGCTAAGGCAGGTATTGTAGAACCAGTACCCTTTCCGAGACTATAAGTATAGCTTCCGGCCTTCTCAGATGCAAACCCCACATGTGCTTGTTGGTTAAACATTGAACAGGCTATTAAATTACCCGCATAAACCAAGTCAGCAGGGACACCAGAAGCAAACCCTGCATTATAGGTGATAACCACTTTTTCAGTTCCCACAGGCAGAAAAGTACCCATTGGCATCAGTGTAATCATTCCCAGGCTCTTGTCGATTTTGTAATCGGTTCCCTCAACATAGGCACTTCCACCAATCGTCAATCCAGCTACGGATATAACCGGACGATGTGTGGTGTTTATCATGCTCTGTCCAGATGATGTAACATCTAATTTATCGGTATAGGTAGTCCCTGCCCCATAAGGAGTGCCAGTTAAATTCAACTCATCCAAAATAATTTGATCAACCGCATCAAGAAGATCGGTTATTGCATCGTCGTGAGTCGTGACTGCCGAGGGTATCCCCAACATTCTTTTTATTGCGGTAGATGATGCAAAGGTAGGCATTACTTCTTCCTCTTTCTCTTGGGTTTACTTGCCGCAGAAAAAGTTTCAACAACAGCTTCTTTTTTACTTTGTTGTAATTTTTGTGCCTCTACTTGCATATTATATTCGGATGTTTCATCTTTCCATCCCATCTTTAATGCTCTATTTTTTGTATGAACATCTTTTACGAAAAGAGTAGAAGCAATAACGCCATTTAAATTAAATGGAATTGAAGTTACTTGCTCGGTATATGCGGCCATTAATATTGGAAAATTTGGAACCCTATCGTATCTTCTTAAACAAAACATATTTCTCTCCTATAAATTAATTGTATCATTTAAAAAATGCCTATGCAAGATTGCTCCCACATAGGCATCTGCTATTAATATATGTATTATTATTAATTTGAAGCGACTTGTCCATCGGAAGCAATGTTTGAAAGTATACCCATTCCGTATGGGTTTGCTAATACTGGCGCACCGTCCCAATACATATCAAAAAGATCTTCCATAGAATTTGTTTTAGCCAAAGGCAAAACAGTTGTTGGAGTCAATTCTGATAAGAATACATGACGTTTGTTTATCACAAACAATTGGCATCCAGTACCACCTGTTTCCGCTCTAATGTGTCCACTTCGGGCATTTACGCCACTGGTAGGATCATTGAATCGAAGGGTGTTCTTCATCTCAGTTGAAACAATCAATGGGATTCCATCATAAGTTCTTACTCTAAATCCAGCAGCGATTTCAACCTCATTAACAAATTGCTGCATACCTTGTAATGCAGCATTAACTTGTCGAATTGCAGCAAATGATCCAACAATAACCAAATCACTTCGCACCGAAGATCCTTTTACAGCATCAATAGTGGCATCCAAGTTTGCAAGAGACAAAGGAAAAACATAGTGGCAGTCTGATGCCGCAGTTTGCCCAGCAGAATTGTTTTTAATGTGATTGCCTTGAACTTCTGCTGTTGCAGAATCTCTGTTAGCATTCTCAAGAAGCGTAATAAGCCCCATTGGCTCGACTCCCGGACCAGCACCCAAAGTACCATAGATTATTCCTTCTTCCATTGTGGAAGAAAAATCTTCTGCTTTTCCAGCCATTTCCATTGCAAGAATATCAATATAAGATTGACCAATAGCCTGCATCTTACGAGATACAGTTCCTTTTGTAACAAGCGTTTTATACTTGAATTCTTTTTGCTCAAAGGTACCTACCTCAGAAGTAGCAGAAGAAGCACCATCATCGGCAAGCCATTGCCCACCAACAGCACCAGCGGTTCGTTGGTTTACATAAGCAGCAGGTCCAGTTCCTTGTCGTTTGTCAAGGACGGCCATTAATCCCATTTCTCGCAAAGTAAGAAATTGTACTACTCGATCAATGTACTTCTGTAGTAATACAGAACCATTACCACTACCATCATCATACATAATGTCAGTAGCGCGTTCAAAACGCTCTTTTGCGCCAGTATCTATTCCAGTCCAATTAGTCATTTTATTTTCCTCCAATCCCTAATTATTGCCAAAGTTTTGTGTTAGTGGAATGATTTAAAAGACCATCCATCTCAGCGGCACGAAGTCCCTGAGTAAGCATAGCGATCAAATCATTTTTGGTGAGTTTATTATTGTCATTGCTCAAATCTTCAGCATGACGCTTTACAATTTTAGGAAGAACCCTAAGCCCCTCTTTCTCAGCAGCAAGAGCAGTACGAGTGTACATATCCTCTGCCAGAACTCCACTTCTTGGGGCCGCATGGCTTCCGCGACGAATTGGAGTCTCGATTACGCGAGTAATCATAGCCTCTGCTTTCTGAAGTCTTTGTTTAAGTTCAGCAACTTCGGCAGATTCCTCAGTTCGAACCTCAACTTTTTCTTCAATCACTTCTTTTTTCTCTGGTGCTGCTTCAAGCGCAGCAACCCGCTCTGCTAATGGAGCCAATGCCCCATTCAAAAGTTCTGCAAATTTTGCAAAATCATTATCATTCATGTCTTCTCCAGATGAGTTAGTTGTTGCACTGTCTTCAGCACGAGCCTCAACAGCATCATTGTGACCTGTTTCCGAGCGAATGTCAAGTTCGGACTCTTCTTCAGATTTATTATTAATTGAAACGTCAGTTTCAGTTAAAGATAGATTTTCTTCTGTTTCAATGGATGGGGTTGTATCTTCAATCGGATCTTCCGAACGAAGAGGGGGGGCTTCCTTATCAAACATCTCGTAATACCTCTTAATGTTGTTATAGATTTTCGACCTATCAGAATCAGGAATATCAACACCACCTCTAGCTCCATTCAATGCAGCCATGGCAGCGACAACACCCCGATATACAATTTTAAGTTCATCTCCAAACATTCTAGCCACTGGAAGTTTATATCCCGACTTTTTCTCTTCTTCCCCTTTGGCCACATAGAGATGGGCTTTCTTGAATCTGCTCCAATTGGGAGGGTCGCCCAATACGGAATTGGCCGCATCGGTGTCCCAATCCCATGGAGTATCCATAGGAGCAAGTGCCATCTTGCTTGATGGAACCGCTTCTCGGATTTCGGTAACGCAGTTTTCAAGTGCATTTCTGACTGAAAGAGTCATCAGGTTTATGCTGTCTGGATTCGAGGGCGCACGAGTAATCGCAATGTGGTCGAGCGTCACATCCTCCACGATTACTCGCTGGATTTCTCCGTCTTTTTCAATGACATCGACATCCTCAAACCAACCCCCTATGGATTGGCCAATTGGTTCGCCTCGGTTCAGTCTCCTCAACAAAGCCTGCGTCTTAGGCTCGTCCTTGTAAAGAACGGAACGTACCATCAACAAATACTGCTGCTCGCCTTTATCCGCTGGGTTCTTCACATTCCGTTCGGGAACAATATCGCTCCCTGCTGTTCTACCAATAACCTCGTCCCATTCCCCAATACCATTGGCATTGTGGCTTGCATGGGATGGAAGTATCGGAATACCTGATTTTATTTGTCCTGACATCTTCTGCAATGCAGACCTGGACATTTCGGTTCCATGAGAATCAATGCTAGTCGAGCTTGCAATCCCCTCGATGATAAACTTTGATGATTTCTTTTCGTCTTCCTTGCCATAAGAATCACGAGTCTCCAATTCTTCCTTGGATTCGCTATAATTCTCCATAGATTCTTCTTGATCGGAATGCGATTTCTTGAATTCCACCACAAAAGAGTCTTCCGTTTCAGTCACCTTCTCAATATGTCGAGTTTCGACATCCGATTCCACGGAATCTTCCTTTGCATCTCCAGGAAGAAGGTTTAATTGGCTGATCGGGAAGGATGCCTTTGCTCTTCCTTTAAAGGAATACCTCACCGTTCCATCTTCTAGCTCCGTTTTTGACTTAAAAACGAAATTTCCAGAGTTTTTTGCGAATTCCTCTACTTTTTTCCCCATTTCTTCCTCCATTTCTTCTATTTCTGATGATTTTTTTGCAGATTCTGGATGTTCAGCAGGTAAGAGATCAGTATCATAAGGCTTCCTTTTGAACTTACCATTTTTTAATGCGTACAAAAGCCCATTAACTCTTGCCATTGCCCACTGTGAGGCAGATGTAACAGTAGGTCTTACAGATTGTGGGTTAGTATCATACGCACCAAGCCCTCTATGATAGCTCACTGCCAAATAATTTATTTGAGGAATTCTTTTTGCAGGCGAATCACCGTACTTATCATTGTGTTCCTTGCCCTTTTTCTTCAACGACTTCTGTGTTTTTTCAGATAGCTCATCCATGGCCTGCTTTGCATTGGATTTCTTTCCTAAATCCTTTGTTGCTCTCTTATCAGAGTCTTTTCTTCTGGTGATTTCGGCTTGAATTAGATTTTTCATGTAACTTAACCCCTTATCCCCAACAACTAACCACTTAACCTGAGCTATTGTACCTGCAATTCGGAAATTTTTCAAGTGTCGTGCAGCCCATGCCTCTCTTTTTCGAACCGCCTTCTCCTCTGTCTCCGTTGTTACAGATCCTCCTCGCTTGGCTATCGGAACCAAACGACGAAATTGGTTATTGCCTTCAATGTTTCCACCTAATCCCCAAATATCGGGATGCTCTTCCTTTAGTTTTTCAGCGTATGCCACAGGAAACAACTGATACTTGCTGTTGCGCAAAGAAACCTTCTTGTTATCCTTCGGCTTCGGGAAGTTGGTAACATCATCTGATCTTGTTCTAAGCTTAGACATAGATTCCTAATTAGTAAATATTGAATACACATGTAGTTTTATACCAAAATAATGGATAAAGAGCATCTATTTTTTATTTTTGTTATAAATAATGTTTTATGTGGGTAATTATTCTTCTATCTCGTCACCTAGGTCCTCGTCCAGTATCTCTTTATCACCCTCCTCGCTAAAGGGTTCTACCTGGTAGTCTTCCTCAACAGGGGGAGCATCTCCAAATGACTCAAGAGATGTCGGCATACCGGCAACTTCAAGAGTGGCAACATCACCACCCGGAAGCGGAAGCATCCCAAGAGTCTCACGAATCTCATTGCGAGTCATAATTCCATTCCTCACGTAGATCTGGTGGGTTGACGCAAGTTCCTCCTGCTCTTTCGCAGTAAGTCTTGACTCTCGGTCAAAGCTAAAATTAATAAGAGAAGAAAGGCTTTCATCCTGCAAATAGGCGGGAATAACCTGTGCGTTTATCTTTGCCTGCAATAATTCAAGAATCGGAGTCACAAGATGCGAACTCGCCACATCCAACTGAGCAGTAGCAGTAGCTCTCGGCATATCCTCCGTCAACCCCATCTCCACAGGCATAACACCAAAAGTCCGGTATACTGCCCGCCTGAGATCCATGATAACCTCGTGCATCTCGATGTCCTTCGGAGTCCGCTTCAACTGTAGCCACTTAGCCCCAACACCGGATGGGTCTGGAGTCGTCATAACCCTTATCTTGTGGTCTTGACCCTTCAGCTTTTGCAGGTCTGCCTTCGCCTCTTCCGCTGCCCTTCCCGCAATCCCGGCAAGAACAAGAATACCGGATGGAATCTCGTCCGCATCAAGATTAAGCATCGCATGTTGAGTTGCCCTCAACAAACCAATTATCTCATACACCAGAGAATCTATAAGTGGATTTCCAGCGGGATTCGAAGTGTTCTTAAAAAGACTGAAGAATATTATCTCACCAGGCTTAAACACTGGGGATTCATCCTCCGGATCTCTAAGCACATACCTGTTCTGAGTACCCATCGTATTCTGCTCGTACTCAAGGACGCGGCCATGCTCGTCAACCACAGGAGAAACACTAGCCCCCCTCAAGGGAACCAACTCCTGCAACCGACCATTCATGTCGTATGCCAGTTCAAGAACGCCTGCGTCATACACAAGCGTATCCGTGAGAAAGGAGGTCATAACCTCTTGCCATGTATCCCCATTGCGATTGGGTCGTAGAAGAAATCCACGAACCTTTTCACAAACCTGTAGTATCTCCGCATACCTCGGATCATGCGGATTTATCACCGGATTAACCACCCAGTCGAAAGTCGCAACACGGCGCACTATGGAATCTATCGATGCACGAAGGTCAGAACACCGACGATAGGCATCCCAACACTGATCATTCGTAAGATAACGATAGGGATTCTGATACTTATCGGCGTTAATCCCACTAGCAGACGTAGGCGCAAGCCACTCATACCCATACTGAATCCCCTTCCTCTTCCTCGTGGATACGCCTCCTCCCCAACTACCAATCGGAAGCCTCTCAGGAATCCTGTTTATACGCAAACCGGTATTGATCTTCATCGCTTCTCCTTATATGCCTTCTTGCCCTCTACACTGATTATATCAAACATTTTGGACAAGTCATCAATTATCACCTCAAGCGTGTACTGCCTATGACCACACTTCACACATTTACGTATCCTAACAACAAAGTCCTCACAATACCAACCAACGATACGCCTGCCATGGTTTATTATGTTGTCCCTGGAATGGTTCCCGGATGACGCTGTATTCGTTACTCCCCACTTGGAGCCACACTTCGGACAAACCATTACTACCTCTTGACGATGCAACGACAATATAGACCAATTACAAAAAAAAAAAAATAATTTTTTGCAGAAAAACACCAGACGACAATAAACAGCCTTGAACCACCATTTTCAACAGCACTAGATCCAGTCCCGAAAAAATAAAAAATTCGCGCGTGCTAGTAACGGGACAAAAAGGCCTTTTACATTTCTATGGCTAGGGGGGGACCAAACATTTCTAAGGGGACCAACCCGATCTATCACGTACCCTTTAAGCGGCTATAACAAGGCCATTTAAGCCTTTTTATGGGATAGCCTTATAAGGGTATACCTAGAACGCTAAAAATCGATTTTCGGGTTTTTCGTCCTTATATCCGGCCTTTTAGACGAGCCAAATTCAGAACATAGAAAGCACTGTATTTCTGTACAGTATCAGATCACTAAAGTGATCGCATTTTGCCCCAAAACACCACCTTTAAAACGCCGGATATGACGGGAATGTAGAGCGGCGACCCTATGATACCCAATATCAGGGTATTTTAAGAGGGGACAGGAAATGGCTTTTTTAACCTTTTTTCGGTTATTTTCGGGTTAAGTATTTCCCTTTATTAATTACTAGAGTAAATTACAGGTATGAATAACTTTTATTCTAAAACCCTATAACCCCGGACAAAAAACATGATGACAAGAAAACAGAGACACGAAAGACGCGCAAACGAATATCGGACCGCGACCAATTCAAAAGGGACTCGACCAATTTCTATTGAAACAATCGAACGAATTCAAAAGCTAGACGTTCCGTCATACTTCATTCAAGGCACTAGCCAAACGAGCCTATCCCCTACTACCTTTTTTAAACTTACATCAGCAAGCTGGCTGAAGGTCCTAACCAAGTCAAAAGCGGCCCGGACTATCGTCGGGATTAATGAGAATGACCAATTCGAAATTGGACCCCGCACAGTCTACAAGCCAGGTCCCCGGGTCATGGTTAATATCCTTAGTGAAATGAATTGTCATATCGTCGGACGAGACGACAACAAGAAACGCCACCATTTCGGAATTTACAACGAAGAAACCTACACTGTGGATCATGTCATTGACCTTAGGAAACTCTGTTGGGCCTACCTTGAAGGAATAATTGAGAAAGATCAAATTCACAACGTCGAACATTTGCTATTGGCCCGCCGTGAAAAGAATATCAAAAAGGGATCTACGAGCTACATGGATAAGGTCAAAAGAAGAAAGGCGACGATAGAAAGCGAATTGAAAAAAGCAAACGAGATCATGACCGAATTGAAAATGTGGGCCGGTTGTGAGACTATCGAGATCCGCCGACTAGATGAAAATGGAATTCCAATGACGGGCCGGAAATCTACAATGAAGGTCCTCTGTATGATGGATCCCGAATTCGCCGCTATTATGAAAATGGAAGATCTACCGGTCCAGACGCGCGTAAAGCTGGCTTATTGGTACAAGTCGCATGAACTGTTAAATACCAAGTTCTACCAAGAAAACCAAGCGGATAGCAGCGTTCTAGGTTTCGCAAGTGGCATGATCATGAAGTATCACACCTAGTAGAAAACAAAAGGGTTATAGAGGGGCTGAAAAGCCCTTTTTTTACGTCTTAAATTCAGGGGCTCATAGCCCTACCCCTATTGATTAAAAGGGCGCATATCGTCCGATATAGCCCCTTATCTATTGGATTAATCCAGGACACAGAAAGCAGGTGACCCGGTAATTTTTGATCCACAGTGTGGACCGTGGATCATTTTCTACATGTTGATCGACTATTCGATCTGACTTCATAAAACACCATAACGATCTATCTACATGGTACAAGGTACATCGCCCAATTTACATCGTTACATAGTTACATGGTAAAAGGTACATCGTAAATAGCTATAACGTAAAAAAGACCCCCTGTTGGAGGTCTATGATTACATTGAAGACAATCTAGTGTCTAACAGACTCCAATAACTCATCCCTCACAATATACATTTCCTGCTTAATTAATACATAAGAATTGCCGGTGTTACTAAAACATTGTGCATATACCCTATGCCATCTCTTTTCAATTCGTATCATGTATCTAGTTGGAAGCTTACTAAAATATCCAGACCTATGATAATATCTACTTGCATTTGGATTTTCTTGTACTTTTACTTCCTCCACTTGTTGTACCTGTAAATACTTAACACCCATTATAAACCCCCTTGACGTGCTGAAAGGGATTGCAAGGCGACTAGCGCAGAAAGCACCTGCTCTGCATTTAATGGACTATCACAATAGCAGCAATGAGTGGAGCTTATTTCTATATCGGCATTCAAATTGCACTCTTTACATTTAACGGTTTCTTTTAGCTTTATCATGGTTTTACGTTTCATCTTTTATCCAGTGTTATAGGTTAAGATTTAAAGTCTCTCGACTATATAACCATACCCTTTAACTGGTTATCCGTCAACATTTATTTTAATGTAATTTATGATCCACAGTCGGACCGTGGATCATTTTTTACACTTGACATGTAAGCTATTTGGATCGCATTCTTGCGTTTCCAGGAAAAGTTAGGGTCTTGCAACTGTTCCGGATACGTGGGGATAGTAGCGATTTTCGCATAATATCTCCAAACTTTCTTTGGTTTTTCTTATAAAATATTAACCCCATATCGGGTATTACCCTGATTAACATGATATAATATAGACATGGGAACAATCCCTTTCACCCCTATACACGGATTTTGTTATGACACTTCTTTTGACCCTAATTTTGATCCTTTCTTATGGACTTCTTTTCTCCCTATATCAGGAAATTTAACAATGAATGATTTTATCGATAGCCTTGTAACTGGACTTGCTTTCACTCTGATGATCCTTGGTGCCTGGGTCTTGATGATAGTAATCTAAAATTTCGGGGGAGAAATCCCCCAATTACTTTAGTGTAAAAAATGATCCACAGTATAAACAATGAAGACTGTGGATCATTTTTTGCAGCACGTTCTCGGCGTATCCGGGAAAGTTTCCTGTTTTATTTTAAAAAAGATGTTGCGGATCTATTTAGTTTCGGGTTAACTGTATATAGGGATATACCCGCTTACACCCTATTACACCCTATAACACAAGGACCTACAATGACACATCGAACTCTTATCGCTTCTCGCAATGATACACACTTAGTAAAACGCCATCACATCTTCTATGTTGTACATTCACAAAATCAGTATCTTGAGCCTATCACCGAAACTGCCTATTCCGTGAGCAGCAATATAAACGCGGCTATACTGAGGTTCTATAACAGATCTCAAAGCCGAGGCATCGAAACAGATATAAAACTATATGACCCGAACGGGAATACAGTAATGGCATTCGTCAAAGCCCTTTCAAACAAGATTCTATTCAGCCTTAAAAAGACTCACGAACTAAGCACTTGGCATGTTGGCCAAATCCTAAAAGGCGAAATGGAGTTTGATAGTGTGGCCTTAATCAGCCGTAAAGACGCTAAAATTCAAATGATCCTTAACCAGAACAGGATTCTATCCCTTAAGTGCTTAGATGAAAATATGAGCACATACGACATAGCGGCAGAGCTTCTTCCTTTTTTTCGATCCTTTAAGTATGATGTAGATTTACTTTTGGGAACCTTAACAAAAATAAACAAAGAACTGAAGGAAAAGGGAGAATGTAAAGTGATCGTTTACGAAACAGAAGAAGGGAAATCCTGGAGAATTTTCTCATAGGCTCTTTCAAAGGGGAGAAATCCCCTTTAGTTCTGATGCGAAAAATGATCCACAGTACAAAGATATAAGACTGTGGATCATTTTTTACTAAAAGAAAAGTATAGTTTTCTCTTGCTTTATAATCATTTAGCGGTTATAA
>MDTA01122803.1_pt1 | contig 37413 bp, 37 predicted proteins | sample 811151 | NCBI WGS metagenome assembly MDTA01 (sample SAMN05326648, study PRJNA326480) | marine metagenome | isolation source: seawater | place: Indian Ocean: South | collected 2010
GATAAAGAAGGAAACTCCTACTTGAGTTATTTCTTCGAACCAGCATAAAATATACAAAAAAAGGAGTAATTATGAGTGATGTTTATGTTTTAGGAGTCGACATGATCAAGTTTGGACGGTTTCCAGACAGAACAGTTCCAAATATTGGTGCCGAAGCTGCTTTGATGGCTTTAGACGATGCCGGCTTAACTATCAAAGATATGCAAGCGATGTACTGTGGAAATCTTGGTCAAGCAAATGCAATGGTTGGACAAAGAATTCTTCAAGAGATTGGTCAAACAGGTATCCCAGTAGTAAATTGTGCAAATGCATGCGCAACCGGTGCTACAGCTTTTAGAGAAGCTTGGATGTCAATAAAAGCCGGAATTTATGACGTTGTGCTTGCTGTAGGGGTTGAACAAATGGGTAAAGGCCTTTTAGGTGGTACTGGAGGCGGAGATGGTATTCCAAAAGAAGGTTTATTAGGTTCAGGTACTATGCCATGTGTGTTTGCTGAAGCTGGTATGGAACATTCAAAAGATCATGGAACAACCTTCGAACAATTTGCGAAGATTTCTGTAAAAAATCATCATCATTCAACAATGAATCCAAAAGCAATGTATCAAATAGAAACTCCTTTGGATGTTGTAATGAATGCCGAAATGATTTCTTACCCTAATACAAAATTAATGTGTTCTGTAAACGTTGATGGATCTGCTGCTGCTGTCCTTGTTTCAGAGAAGAAGGCAAAAGAATTAGGAATGGGACGCGCTGTAAGAGTCAAAGCTTCTGCACTTGCAAGTGATCCATATACAGATAGAGATTTAGTCATGCCTGATGTCAATGCTTGTACTAGGTTGGCTGCTGAACAAGCTTATGAAATGGCAGGCGTAGGTCCTGAAGATATCAACCTAGTCGAACTTCATGATTGTTTTGCAACTGCAGAAATGCTTCATTATGAAAATTTGGGACTTTGCAAAGATGGAGATGCAGGAAAAATGATTGATGAAGGTCATGTAGAGCTTGGAGGAAAAGTACCGGTAAATGTTTCAGGAGGACTCCTCTCAAAAGGACACCCTTTAGGAGCTACAGGGATTGCAAACATATATGAAGTTTGTACCCACCTTAGAGGTGAAGCTGGCGAAAGACAAGTTGAAGGAGCAAGACTTGGTATGACTCATGTAATTGGCCTGGGAACTGCTTGCGGTATTCATATATTAGAAAAAGTATAATTAAGTGTTTATCGGCGTAACTGGAGATACGCACAACAATCTTAAAAATATAAAAAATATCTGCACTATTTTTAATAAAAATGGTGCAGATTTAGTATTTCATACTGGAGATATTACTCTCCCTAAATCTCTACTGGCTTTCAAAGATTTAAAATGCCCTTTAATTGCTGTTTTAGGAAATAACGATATAGAAGAAAAGTTAGCTTTAAAAGATGCGTCAAAACAATTCGATTGTAAAATATTCGACGAACCTTATTTATTAACAATTCAATCAAAAAAAGTATGCGTTTTACATCATCCTGAATTAATTGATGATAATTTGATTGAACAAAGCGATATCATTCTTCACGGCCACACTCATAGATTTAGGAAAGAAACAATTAAAAATACATTGATTTTTAATCCTGGAGAATGCGCCGGATTAATGAAAGATAAAAATCAAGTAGGCATGATAAATCTTTCTGATGGCAAGACAAGAATTTTTACTTTTTAGACTTTAACAAACTAAAAATCGTAAATATAATTAATGAAGTAAAAAATGCGAAAATCATTGGCCTTATGATTCTATAAACTCCATTATTTTCCATAATTGAATTCTCTAATATAAAAATACTTAAAATGGGGGAAAAATCTTGCGATCCTGGAAATCTGTACCAAACTGTGAAAAATAAAGCTATGCAAAATATGAAAGCGAATGACTTAGCAAACCTATTGTCAAAAAGCTTGTAAAATAAAAAAGAAATTAAAAAAGATAAAATAAAGTATAAAATCCAGAAAATCATTATTTAAAATTATTAAAAAACATATCAACTATATCGCTATCTCCAAAATAGTAGGTCAATTTTTTTCTTACAGATTTATCATTCAAATCTAATTTACTCACTTTTGAAATTAAATTATCTTTTAGAATAAAACTAGGGGGTAAATTTAATTTTTTAGCTATATTTTCTCTCCATATAAAAACTTTTTTTTGATTTTTGCTTAATTTAAATTGTTTTTTTAATCTATTTTTTAGAAAGTCTTCGTTTCCAATTTCTGCTTCATTTTTTGAAAATGTTAATGCTTCAGAATATTTACCTAAGTTTTCTAAAACCTTTTTTTGTTTTTTGAATATTTCTATAAGAAATTTTGCATCATTAGAGGCATACTCGATCTGAGATTGTGAAAGTGGCCTCTTTAACCAGTTTGAATTAGTTTCTTCTTTATTAAGTGATATTTTTAAATATTTTTGAACAATGAAAGCATAGTTTTTAACTTCTCCAAAATTAATAACTTTCTCAGCAATTTGAATATCAAAAATATTTTTTACATAAATATTTAGATTTGAACTAAGTACAGTAGTATCACTTCTTGAAGAATGAAATATTATCATTTTGTCTTTTTCCTCTAAAATTACTTTAAGTGGTTCTAAATTTTTTATAGCTATGCAATCTACCAAATAAACTCTTTTATCAAATCCAAACTGAATTAAAGAAAGTTTAGGAAAATATGTTCTCCTCCAGTCAAACTCAGTATCAATTCCAATAATTTTTTGTTTTGACAATTCACCTAGAAAGTCTTGAAAAAAAGCGGTGTTATCAACATAAATAATTTTTGTTTTTTTAAAAAAATTTTTTATTGAATTAATAAACATTATTTTTTATTTTTTTATCAAAATATTTTTGATAGTGGCTAATATCATTGTTAAGAGAAAAATTTTCTTTATAAAGTATGGAAGACTGCCTAGAAAAAAGTTCTAAATTATTTTTGATAATTTCTAAACCTTCGAAAATTGATAACTCGTTATTTTCAACCAATATTCCGTTCTTATGAATTAATTCGGAGCATCCTCCTACATCGCTCAATAACAATGGCAAGCCATGAGACATTGCTTCAATTGGAGACAAAGGTAGACCCTCGCTATCTGAAATTAGAGAAAAAATATCAAATTCGTTGTATTGACTAAATTCTTCAAATTCTCCAAGAAAATAAATATTTTCACAGCCAAATGAAAGATTTATTAGGTCGTTTTTCAGAATTCCATCTCCAATAATGTGAAGATTATAATCAGTATTTTTTACAGCATTGATCAATAAATCTACTCTTTTAGGATAATCGAGTCTTGTGATAGTTAATACATCTATTTTTTTATTTTTGTTTTTAGGTTTATAAGATAGATTATTTCTGTTTTTGTCGAAAATTTTTGTTTTTAAAACATCTACTTTTGTTTCGTTAATTCCTATGAGATTAATTGCCTTAGTTTTATCTGAATCTGAAACGCACAAAACTACATTAGGTAACCAGGATAAAATTTTTTCTATTAATGAAAATAAAAATTTTAAATGCCCTCCTCTATACAAAGATGACCAACCATGCGAAACATAAATCGTCTTAATATTTAAAAATAACGCTGATATCCTTCCATAAAAGCCCGCATTTGCAGAAGATAAAACTAAAATATCAATAGAATTTTTTTTTAAGATTTTTCTAATATGAAAAAGCGATGATAATGAATTTCTTTTTACTAATTTATTTATGTAAAAAAAATTAACATTTGAATTTTTAACTTGACTACCAAGCCATCCAGGGGCATTAGTAACTATAGTAACGCTGTATTCATTATCTAAACTGTTCACAACATCAGAGACCCATCTTTGAGCGCCTCCAATTTCTGACTTAGTTATGATAAAACAAATATTTTTTTTAGGACCATGCTTTTTCATAACTTAAGATCATCTTATCAAGATTAAAGTTTTCAGATATTCTAAAAGCAGTTCTTTTACATCTTTCATCCCATATTTTATCTTCCTTCCATTCTAAATAAGCTTTCTCCATCAGACTAGCAAGAATTAAAGGATCATTGGATTCAAGGAGCCATCCAGTGTTGCCAATTATAAATTTAGATTCTCCTATGTTCGAGACAATATTAGGTATTCCCATCGACATAGACTCAGCTACAACATTTGGAAAACCTTCTCCATAATTACTTATCAGCAAATGAATATTTATGGAATTATAAAAGTTTGTAATATCTTCTTGTAATCCGAGAAGAGATATTTTCTTCTCTATGTTAAATTTTTTTATCAAGGTAGAAATAACTTTGTTTGACTCAAAGACATCTTTTCCAGCCAAGATTAATTTAGTTTTTTTCTTTCTTGAAAAAATAGAAAATGCTTCTACTAAGCAATCAAAATTCTTTTGAGGATCAAATCTCGCCGCCATACCTACAAAAAAGACTTCTTTTTGTTTATGAACAATATTTTCTTTTGGTTGAGATAAATTAAATCCGTTATTAATCACATGTAATTTTTTAGACGGGAAAAAAAAATTTTCATGAAATTTTTTAACAGATTCACCGCAACAAATTATCTTGTAAGGAAAAGACCGTGATAGAAAAATATTAATTAAAAAAATTAATAATGACGATTTAGACGACCCTGAAAAGCTTAATGAAGTCTGTCTTAGATTCCAAAAAAGCTGAGAATTTTTATTCAAAATATAAATCAGAGTGGCAAAAAAGTCAGCATGATAAAGCCATGACTGAATTACTTTTGGTTTATATTTTTTTACAAATTTGTTTGCAGTTCTTATTCCTTGAAGAAATGTCTTAACATTATTAATGTTTAAGTTTAATACCTCGATTTTATTTCTATCAAGGGTTTCGTTCCAATATCCTGAAGACTTTAAACAAATTACCTTGTGCTCAAATCTAGATTGTTTTATTAACCTTACTAAAGCACCTTCTGCACCGCCTTTTTCCAAACTCGTAATAAAGTGAAGAATCTTTTTATTTTTCAAATTTTTACTCACTTTCTAAAAATAATTCAGTCGATATAAACTTACAAAAAAACCTGCAATGAATAGAATGGATAAAATGGCAAATTTATGAGAAAAAGGTTTCACTCTATGGCTTTCTTTTTCTAAAACTGTATAAGTTGTATAAATTAAAAAAGGAAATCCAACTTTATAAACAAAAGTATCTCCTGAAATAAAGCCATAAAGATAAATAGAAAATCCTAATGGTATTAATGATAAATAACTATCAAAATATTTTTTCTGTCCATATATAAAGATTATAAATAGAAGAGCATAAATGCCTAAAGACAAAACTAATCTTCTTGAATTGAAAGCTCCTTCTAAGTATGAAAGGTAATAAGAGTTAATTACAAAGATTTCTGAAAAAATATATTTTGAGAAGATAAATATAGTTGTTAAAAGTGCATAGCCAAATAAAAGTACCAATAAGTGAGGTCCTCTGTAATTAATGACTCTTAGTATTAAAACAGCCAAAACAAAAGGGATTGTTGATAGATGGATGGATATTGAAGATATTAAGGTTATAGTTCCTATCAATGGTCTTGTATTTACTATTGATAAACCCAATAATGCTATTGCTGATGCAAGACCGAATCTTACTTGGACAGCTACATAAGGAAATATAATGATAAAAAAAACCGCAAAGAAAAGAGCTAAATCATCCAAATTTCTTCTTGAATAAAATAACTTCCAAGAAAAGAAATACAGAACACTTACTATCGATATTAAAAAAGAGACTCCCCAAAAACCATCAAAAATTAAAGATAAAAAATAAAAAACAAATTGAGAAAAAACTTCTACCCTTGCTGACAACTCAGGATAGTCTATATATTGCATGTAATAAAATCTGTCATCAGCTAAAAAGTTGGTTAAAGATGCGATAGTGAAAGATACTGAAATAAGAAAAATCAAAATAAAGAAGTCTTCAATCCTTTTTCTTGCAGTATTCAAAATAGATTTCTATTGGTTAAATTCTTTATTAATGGTTTTTTTTAATGCACTTTTAACATCGTAAGGAGGGATAAAATTTTTTCTTATTGCATTTTTACTTAAAATTTCTGAAGAAGCACAAAATTTTTCTACTCTATTTCTTGAAATTGGAAATGAAAAAGGGAGGAAATATGAAAAAATATCTAAAACAGTTCCAATAATAATTCCTAGAAAATATGGTACTGTCGGAAACAAAAATTTTTTTCCAAGGTGTCTCCTAGAAAGTTTTACAAATTTATTCATATTCAAAGTTGGATAATCAGCATAATTTATTAATTCATTTTCAACATTTTTATCTATGCATTCAACTATAAATGAAGCAACATTTGATACAAAAGCAATGGACTTTTTATTTTGGCCCTTGCCAATCATGGCAAAAAAATTTGAATTTATTTGATTCAAAAGGTTATAAATATTTCCTCTATTACCCAGACCAAATATCGCCGTGGGCCTGATTATTATCAAGTTCCTTTTATGATCTTTCCTTGACCAATCTTTAAGTAAATTTTCAGCTATCAATTTGCTTTTTCCGTAATCATTTGATGGATTAGGATTTGTAAATTCATCAGCTTTATTAATATTAAGACCATATACCGCAACTGAGCTAGTAAAAATAATATTATTTATATTTTTCTTTTCACAAACTTCAATTATATTTTTTGTTCCAGAAACATTGGCTTGATAGTAAGCAGAATTATCAGATAAATTATCTTTATGTTCAGCAGCGAGATGGATGACATAATCTCCATTCAAATTATCATGAAGTTTGTCAAAATCGTTAATATCTACCTTATTTGTGTATTCTTCAAAATATTTATTAATATCTTTATCTAAAATTTCAAATTTGAAATTTTTTTTAATCATTTCCTTACAAATTTCAGAACCCAAGAAACCTGAACCGCCAATAATTGTATATAAGATATCTTTTTTCAAATTAAAACCTTAGGATGAAGATTTTTTTAAAATGAGGTTGTAGTTTCTATTTAAGAAACTAGGAAAAAATTTATCAAAATTTATTAAAGATGGATTTTTAGCTAAAAAAGTACTTGGAAATACAGAAAAATAACTCTGAGAGTGCTTAAGAAATCCTTTCTTTTTAAATAATTTAAATAAGCGGTTTAATGAGATAATTCGTTCATCGCCATATAAATGATTTTTTCCATTATCGTCCTTGAATAATTTTATTGTTTTAAATCCCCTTTTTTTATAAAGAAGAAGCTGTATTAATGGATTGCATGCATTTGCCTCAGAAAAGATTAAAAATCCATCATCTTTAACAAGATTAGAAACTTTATTTATAAATTCGTCTCTGGGCTCTATATGATGAAATGCTTGTTCTAGCCACACGATATCAAATTTTTTTTCAAATCTTTCTTCAAAAAAAGAAGAATTAGAAAAGGATAAATTAATAGGTAAATCTGGAAACACCGACTTCATATAATTTTTTCTACTATCTGCTAAGTTGAGCCTTTCACTATTTATTTCGATACCATGAACATTATGGCCTAACATGCTCATAAATATGCTTTCTGTCCCGCAACCACATCCCACTTCAAGAATTTCAAATTTTCCTTGCGAAAGGATAGAAAGAAGTTCTTTCATTTGTTTCGTGTAATGCTCTCTTAGGGCAAAATTGAAGTTTGGGATCCAGTTTTTATAGTACTCTGCAAAGATCTCTTTATCTTTTTTCTCTAAAATTGAATCATAATTTTCTAGCCAAAAGTATAAAAAATTTCCCGGTGTTTTGAGAATAGTATTCAAATCTTTATTCACAATCAGTCCTTTGGAAGTAAAATTAAAAATTTATTAGCTTGCAAGATAGAAATAAAAATAGCCAAAGAACTCAAAAAAAAGATTAAAGATATGTAAATAATTTGGATTGGCTCAAATAAACAAAAAAGAGAAATTTGTAGAACAATACCTAAAGATAAACATATAGAAAAAATGTATGGCATTCTATTTTTAATTATTGAAAAGTTAACAAAATTAAAAGTATTATAAACTCCAACGCCCAAAACCTGAAAAAAAGCATACAAACATACTTCTATATTAAATTTATCATCAAGAAGAAATGCTCCATATGCAATTGCTAAAAAGCAAAAAATAATTGAAGAAATTAAATTAAATAAAATTCCAAACTTAAAGGAAAGAGGCAGATCCCCTTCAGACTTGACAAGTTCTTTGAATAAAATTGGAAGCAATCCTTGAATTAATCCAATGGCAAAAATAAATTGTAGACCATTTACCCTTAGGATGATGCTTGCAATACCAAGATTTTCCTCTCCTAGCATTTGGGCTATATAAAATCTCCCTGATTGCAAAAAAAGAAAACCCAAAAGAGAATTAATCAAAATTGCAGATGAGTATTTAATAAATTTTTCCCATGGAATTTTATATTTTGCGGTATGTATTTTTATCCTAACTATCAAAAAGGAAATAAAAAAAAGAAAAATGTTTGAAAATGAGTAAATTTTTAGAAAAGTAAGGGAATTCTCGGGTAAATTTTCTAAGCAATATAAATAAGCAAGAATAATTAAGTATGTAATTGGTTGCAAAAATTGCAAAATTATAAATAAAAACCTTTCTTGTGATAATCTCAAAATGACAAGGGATATTGTATTAAGCCCAAGAAAAGCTCCTGCTGAAATTACTAAAAGAATTTCACTCAAATTTTTAAATTTAAAAAAATAAAGTATCAAAAATACAGTAATCAAAATTAAGATACTTATAAGAACTGCAAAATTTAAAATTTTAAAAGCTTCATGCTGAGCACTTTCTTTACTTTTTTCATACCATTCTCTTGAAAGATATCCTTCAAATCCAAAAGAACATAAGATGATGAATATTCCTGAGTAAGTTACCAAGAGTTCAAACTTTCCATATTCTTCTATGCTCAAGAAAACTGCAGCTAAGGTGAAGAATATAAAATTTAATGCTCTGGAAAAGGCATTAAAAAATGTAAAGAAAAAAACAGATTTGGTGTACGTTTTTAAATGACTAAGGGAGTTCATAAACAACAAAGTTTTTGTCTCTATATATTATTTTTTCAAGGACATTTTCAAGCTGAATATTATCTACTTGAGAAATAATATATTTTATTGAGTAGTCTTTAGCTATATGAAGAATAAATTTATTTTCAATATCAGTTATTACGTTCTTTGATGGATATTTTTTTTCAAATATATTTCTTTCGATTTCTCCAGCACTTATTGGATACAAAACTTTATGATTTGTTTCGCATAATGCCCTCCATACGCCTCCGCTTACATGATATTTTGTGAATAAGATATTTGAAGAAGGCAAGTTACTTAGAAACTTAAATACTCCTGTATTATTTTTTTTTGAATCTTTATTCAAAATTTTAAAGGAAAGCTCAAAAATTAAATAAATAAACCCATAAATGATAAACCAATGAAAAATTTGATTCGAAAGCTCATGCTCAAAAAAAATTAATATTGGAAATGGCCAAACATAATTAAAATATCGTTCGGATTCTCCTAAAAATAAAAATTTCTTAGTCGAAGTTAAAATCCACACTATAAAAGATGACATGAAAGCAAACAAAATAAAATTATTTAATTCGGCTAACTGAATATTATTAAAACTAGTAGCTTGATTAAAAAAATCAATAAAAATAAATGAAATACTTAAATAAATTATGGGATTTTTAAAAAATACTGAAGTTATTGAGTTTTTGAAAAGAAACTGATCAAAAATTTGTTTAAGGAACTCTTTAACATTCACACCTAAATTAAATTTAGGAAATATCCTAGAATCATAAGTAACTAATCCTAATGAACTTTTTTGTTGCCACCATTTTAAATGAAGAAACTGTTGTTTTAATTGCTTGATGTGTTCGCCTTTACTGCAAATATTACAAAAAAAGAAAAGTATTAAAGAAAATAAAAGCATTTCGAATGATAAAAGAAAAATACTTATTAATAACATAATGATAAAAATAGCCTGATTTGCAAATTTTGCTGCTAAACAGGAATAAGTGAACATAATTAAACTCATAAATAGGAAAAAATATTCTGATTTACTTAGGCCTAAAAATAAAAATATAAAACCTATTGAAGAGATTAATTCAATAGACAATCTTGGGCTAAATCCTAATCTTGGGCCCGTACTAAATGATGTAAAAGAGAAAGGTGATAGAAGATAGAATAAAATCAATTGAAATGGATTTACTTCACTTGATAATAATAATGCTGAAGTAATTACAATTATAGTTTCCAAAAATAATAGCTTTAAACGATCATTAAATATATTTGAGCTATAAAAAATTCTTCCAATTGTGGCTTGCCAAAGAAGAGGATACTCGAAAGGTTCAGAATTAACGATATTTAAATCAATTTTATTCGGATGGAATTTTGTACTTGATAATGTAAATTTTGTAAATAAATAATGACCATATTCATCAAAATTTACTTTTGTTTTGAATAACAAATATCCCCTTAAGATAAGCGCTACGAAAATAAGAATTAAATAAATATTCAATTAATCAAAATCAAAATCAATCTTATTATTTCGGAATACAACCGATCCAATTTTCCTAGCAGGTACTCCAGAAATAATAGAATTGGAGGGAAAGCTTTTGTTTACAATTGCGCCAGCCCCAATGACTGAGCTGTCTCCAATCTTGACACCTTTCAAAATCACTGCGCCTACTCCAATGAAACAATTATTACCGATTTTAACCTGATCATATTCATAATCATGAGCCCCTCCAGATAATGCCCAACGGACTGTATCATGACTTTGTATATGAACTGATGAAGAAATTGAACAATTTGAGCCTATTTTTATTCCCCCTGTACCATCAATACTGCAAAAAGGCCCTATCCAGGTGTTTTCTCCAATTTTAACATCTCCAACCAGAGTTGTAGAGTTATAGATGGTTACGTTATTATTTCCACTCCATAATTTTCCTCTTTTTTTCCAATCAAATATGTTTTCTAAAAAAGGATTAATTCTTTTATATTTTTGTAAAGTATTTTTATCAAAGTCATCGGAAAGAGAATTAATCAACTTAACTAAAAATGAAATCACTAATCTTTTCATTAACGAATCCAAGAAAGTTTTCCAGTAAAATCCATAGCAGGAGATTTAGTGATGGCAATTTTTGCAGCTTCTTCGCAAGACAAACCTGCGTGTCTTGCCTTAGACATTTCTTGACCAACTTTAAGTCCCCCTGAAAACAGTTTTAAAACAGGTTCAGGACCAAAAACATAGGGTTGGTAAGACATATAACCTTTTGGTCTAATTTTTTTAGGGAAAAATTCTACGGAATTTCTCTTAAGATCATTAACTGAAACTCCTCCTGCTATAATACCTACTTTTAAATTTGGATTAGCTTCAAATATGTCTTTACCAGATATAAAACCTTTAGGACCAATTACATCTAATTGATTATGATCTGCAACAATTATTGTTGTGAATTGATTTCCCTTTTTTTTAAGAAAATTTTTTAAGTCTTTATATTTCAAATCTGACTTAGCTTCATTAGAAGCCCAAAGAGCACAGATATTAATCCTCTTGAAATAATCGATCATCGGCTTAGCAAAATTTTCTGGACTTCCAAGTAATAAAATTTTTCCTAATTTAAAATCAAAATGAAAAAAAAACTTCAAAGCTAACAGACCAGAGTAATATTTCATATCTACAGGTTCTCTGTTCTCATTTGTTCCCATCACCAATATTGATTTTTTTTTACAATAGTCTAAGTCAAGTTCATCTTCTCTAAACTCCCAAGTCTCCCACATTAAGGGGATGACAGTCCTAGGGCCCAATTGATCTATAAGGTCTCTATCCAAAGGTCTAACAAAACCTGAGTTTGTGACGATATCTGATCTACTTAGAGCTTCGTGATTTCTTGAGTTCAAAAAAGTAATTTTTTTTGACAAATTCAACTTTTCCGCCAAGTTTGAAGATATATCAATTACTTTTTTTGCAGATGCATAAGAGCTGTCTTTTGTTTCAGCAAATACGTGTGATGCTCCACAAAATGCTGCAAATAGTGAATTATATATATATGAACCTGAAGCAGCTTCTGTGTAAATAGTTTTATTTTTTAAATCTAAATTTAAATTTTCTTTATATTTATAAAATAAATCTAAGATACTTTGCTCTGACATTATATTTTTCATAAATTATAGAAGTAATAGTTTATAAAATTTTTTCACAGGACAAGTTCCTTCAAAAGCCCAGTTTGAATACCTGTATTTTGGATATGATCTGTTAGTTTATCCAAAAGAGTAGCTATTCCAGATGATTTATTTATAAATTCTGAAATCTTAGGCTTGTTGAAGTATTTTTTAGCCTCTTGGTATCTTTCATATTTGTCTGTATTCAAAAAAATATGTATCGGATGAAAATTAAAAACATTTAAACCTTCTTGCTTCAGTGAGGGAAGCTCGTCTAACGAAAACTCTTTTTCCAGTTCCAAATGCTTGTCATCTGACCAATTAAATGGAATTGATGTTAAATTTTTTGATCTTTGGACTTGTTTAAGTTTTTCATGCATGTACAAAAAAATATTACTCTCGTAAAGAATGTTTGCCTTTTCAAGTTCAGGAATTAATGTAGACCCGAATAACAGTGTATGCGATCTCATTCCAACTGAATTTGGATATATTTTTTTTAAATCACTAATTACATTTTGATTATATTTACCCGATTGAAAATCAAAATTTGGATGCAAACTTATTTCAAAGTTATTTTTGTTTAAACCATTTAAAAAATTTGAATTATTTGTAGCAAAAATTGTTGCTTTAAGGTTTTTTTTTGTAAAGATTTCTAAAGAATCTTCTAAAATCCAATCTTCAACCCAATCAGTGTCTAGGGTAAGGAATACCTTTTTATTCATTATTATTTCCAAACAGCAATTCCGAATCCAGTCTTGCCAAAATCGTTGCCATTATAGAGCATATATAGGTTCTCTTTGTGATGAAAAACATATGGATAACAAACTGAATCAGAATCAAATGCGGAAAGATTTTTTGAAGGTTTTAAAATTGCTTTTTTAGTTTTATCTAATCTTGTGAATTTTAAACCTTCATAAGATTCACCATAACCTATGGAGTATTTTTTAAGTTTTTTACTAACATAAGGATACCAAGCAATAAATTTATCTTTTTCTCTAAGTACGCATGCCCTTGCAATATTTGTGTCTTTTGAGCCAAGGCTGATAGCTGTCTTTCCTGTTTTTTTCCATTTTAATCCGTCGGGAGAAATCGCTGTTTTAATATCATATTTTGATTTTAAACCTCCTTTAGAATCCTTACATATTTCTATTCCAGATGCGTACCACATCATCCATTTTTTTTTATTTATTCTTAATACAAATGGTGCCATACATGCCCAAGGATCTATTTCATCTCGTGTTAAAATGGGAGCTTCAGAAAAACGTTTGAATGATCTTCCATTATTTTTACTTATTGCAAGTCCAATGGAAGAGTAAAAAAGACCATCTTTACCGGCATTCCAGCCAGCATAGTAAAGTCTCAACTCATTGTGTGTTTTTATTAAGCTTGCCCCATAAACACCATCACAATCAAAATAACCAGGCTTTCCAATGTCTAAAACATATTTCTTTGATTCATTTAAAATCTTAATATTTGTACCCAATTCAATTTCTACCCAACCTACTCTATTTCTGTTTGATTCATCCCTAGTTGAAAAAAAAATTCGAAATATGTCATTTTTTAAATGTAAAGGAGTTGGAACAGTAGCATGAGAGTTTGACCAAGCAAGAGATTTACTAGGATGATAATTAAAATCAATTTTTTGCCACATAATCTCACCAATTAAACCCTATTTCGTCGCTATCTTTATGAAAAACCTCGGTTCTCTTGGGTGACAAAACAACTTTATCATCAATATTTTTTGATACTATTGCTCCTGCTCCAATTAAGACATATTTTCCGACCTCAATGGAATCGTGCAAAGTTGAATTTACCCCCATAAATACATTGTTCCCTATTCTACATGAGCCAGAAATCACAACATGAGAGGAAATAAAACAATTTTTTCCAATTTTGGAATGATGTCCTATGTGATTTCCACTCCAAAGAATCGTATTGTCATCTATCTCAACAAAAGGCTGTATGGTGTTGTCTTCAAAAATAAAGGTATTTTCTCCAATTTTGATATTATCCCAAATATGGACATCAGGATGGCAAAAACTGGCAAGTTTATACCCAAGACTCTTTATTTCCTTGTATATTGCCTCTCTTGTTCTATTCATTTTGTGATATCCAACGGCCACAAAAATCTCATAATCATTTTTTGAAAAAGTTTCTGATAAATTTTCAATAGATACTAGAGGAAGTCCATAAATAGAATCTGAATTTTTATATTTTTGATGGCATGAGAATGCTTTAACCTCATAATCAGATAATTCATCAAAATAACACCTAGCAGCTTCTGGGAATCTACCAGTACCAACAATTATTAATTTTTTTTTCATTTATCTATCCAAGTTTCTCATTATTTGACGTAAGCATTGTTTAAGTAGGGGTAAGATTCGAAAAGATTGCGAAGTCTGCATTTGGATGCCAACTTTCTTTATTAAAAAATTCTTTAAACCCCTTATCAATTAAGACACCTTTATGCATTGGCTTGTTATAGATAATAACCACTCTTTTATTTGAAATTTTATTTAGAAATTTATCTAAAATTTTTGAATCAAAGGGATTATATAAGTAGAAAATAAAAACTTCACAGTCACAATCCAATTCGATATCTGCAGCATCACCACATATAAGTTCAACATTTAACGCAGAAATTTTTTTTAAATTTCTTTTACATATCTGAATTAAATGTGGACTGTAATCTAAACCGATAATATTTTTTACGCGCGGAAACATTTTATTCCATACACACAACACCTTACCTTTTCCGCAACCAACATCAACTAATGCAAAATTTTTTGGATTTAAGGAAAATAAATCAATCGCTTTGTTTGTTGCTGATTTAATAGTGTTTGTCCAACTACTCATATAAAGGACGCCATTTTCAAAATTTTTTGGCTTATCAACATATTTTTCTTTTGGAAGCCATATGTGTGTATCGGTACGATGAATTATGTCGAAAAGATGTGTTTGCAAAAAATACGAAAGCGGAAGTCGAATCCCTCTTTTCTTCCACATTCTGAAGTAATCATTCAGACCAAATTTCATCTAACTATCCAAGTTTCTCATAGGGAATTGTATAAAAACCATAATAATTTTCATTGAGAATATTTTTTGAAAATTTTTTTAAATCATTATCGTAAACTTTTATGAAATAATGATATGGATAGTCAGCTGCACCCCATTTTTTTTTAAAGTCATAGACGCCTTTTTGTGAAAGCCATGTACCTCCCCAATTCCAGTTTCTTTGTCCTCTTTTTATGGCATCTTTCATAGCTTCAAAAATGATAAGAGACATTGGCTGATAGTTTCTATAATCACTTAAAGTTACTGGAGTGAAATATTCTATGGTTTGATTAAAGTAGAAAACCAAAAGCGCTGATATAGGTTTAGAATCATGGTATGCAGTGTAGATATTCCATTCAGAATCTTTAAAAAACTTTGGAATTTTTTTAAAAAAACTCTCTTTTTTTGGAGTTCCTCCTATAGCTTCCATATTTTCCAAATGAATTTGATAAAGAAAATCAATACCTTCAGAGTTTTGCTTCACTATATTAACTTTTTCTTTTATTGCCTTTCTTATGTTTCTTGGTCTTGGATTAGAAAATTTACTTAGCAATAATTCTTCATCGCAAATGCTTGGCAAGGTTGTTATCTGTCCTATCCTTTGATCTTTGAATGAGCAGTCAATGTTTTCCATAAAGAAATCACTATCTCTTGACAAAGGGTTTGATATAAAAGTTGCAGAAAGAGCATAATTTTTCTCGGCTATAGAAAAAAAATTATTTACTAAATTTAGTTTTAATTCGTTGGAGTTGCTGGAACTAATTACTCCTCCATTGCTTCCAAAATATGGAAGAGAATTATAGATTTTGCCATGTTTTGACTCTTTAATTGCAAAAGGCATGGCTGCAATTATTTTTGAACCTTCATAATGAACTAAATACTTTATATCGCAGGAAAGATGCTCTTGAAGCAAAGATAAATATTTATAATCTGTATAGAGCATGGATTCTTCAGAGCTAAGATAAAAATCTCTTAACTCTTGTTGATTTATTTTTGCAAGATCTTGGATATTCATTACAGATTCTCTGTCATGTATTCGTTTACATTTAACAGTGACCATATAAAGAGTCGCCTATTTTTCTTTCCTAAAAAATGTTGATTGAGTAATTTGTTAGCTGTTTTAAAGTCCATAAATTCATATATAGGTGAATTTTCGTTGCTAAGCCTGGACTTTACAAAATCTATACTTTCACCTTTGAACCATGAAGCATCAGGAGAAGAAAAACCTTGTTTTTCTGCTTCATATATTTCAGGGGGAATGAAACTTTTCATAGTATCTCTTAGTATCTGTTTACCATCGTTGGATTTACGTAAAAATTTATTTTTTCTTGAGATATCATTTTCTTTAACATTTAAAACTTTTGATAGATTATTGATTTTTAAATTAACAGGGCAATTCATCGCAAAGTCTACAAGGTCATTGTCAAGGAATGGCACTCTATTCTCTAAACTATGAGCCATAGATAGTTTATCTTCTACGACTAACAATCCATGTAGGAATGTTTTAGCTTCAAAATATAAAGAGTGGTTTATATAATCTTCAGGCTTAGATAATTCGTTTTCATGATTAAGAAAAACATTCTTGAATATATCTTTTGTCCAAACATTACTTACATCATCTCTGATAGGTATGAAAAGTCTATTAAGCTCTTGGTTGTTAATTAGTCTTTGCCAGTATAAATAGTATGCATCTATAAACTCATCAAAAGATTTACTCTTGACCCCTCTGTAATAACGCCAAGGATAACCGCCGAAAAGCTCATCTCCACCAGCTCCCGATAAAACAACTTTAACAAATTTACTAGCAAGCTTTGCTGCATAAAAATTTGGATAACTTTGACCGACTCTAGGTTCTTCCAAATGCCAAGATAAATTCTTTAAGCATCTTTCCATATCACCTGCCTTAAGAACAATTTCGTAATGCTCAGTTTTGAATTTTGCTGACATAGCTTCGGCTTTTTCTCTTTCATCAAAACCTAGTTCAATTCCAGACGCTGAGCTTAGATCAAATCCACAAGTGAAAGTTTTTAAATCTCTAAATTTTTTTGCCGCTACTGCTGTTATTGAACCAGAGTCCATACCTCCGCTTAGATAAGATCCTAATTCTACATCACTAATTAATTGTCTATTTACTGCCTGATCAAACAGCCTTTGAAGTTCAATTACATATTCTCGATAATCAAATTTATGGTTTGGCTCTTTAAAATGATAATCCCAATACTGTCTTATTTGGTAGTTTGATTGAGACTTTTTATCAGAATTTATAGTTAAAAAATTTCCTGGAGGAAGAATTTTGATATTTGCTTGAAGAGTTTTATCAGTGAAAATATTTTGAAAAGTAAAATACTCGACTAAAGCTTCTTTATCAATTTGTGCTTTAAAATCAGGGTGACTTAGGATGGCCTTTTGTTCAGAACCAAAAATAAAATGGCTTCCTGAAAGTGAATAGTAAAGCGGTTTTATACCATATCTATCTCTTGCTAATAAAAGCTGTTTTTTTTTATCATCATAAAAAGCAAAAGCAAACATGCCATTAAATTTTTTAATTGCTTCATGCCCCCATTCAACAAGAGAGTAAAGTACGACTTCTGTATCTGATTTACTTTTAAATACATAGCCTAATTTAATAAGCTCATCTCTTAATTCAATAAAATTATAAATTTCACCATTGTATGAAATAAGAAATCTCTTATCCTCAGTGATCATAGGCTGACTTGCGTCTTTAGAAAGGTCGATTATCGATAATCTCCTATGTCCCAGACCAATATTGTCCTTTATCCAATATCCTTCACCATCAGGGCCTCTGTGCTCCATCATGCGAGTCATCCCTTTCAAGGTAGAAAGTGAAGCTTTTTCTTCTGAAAAGTTAATAATTCCTGCTATTCCACACATTAGTTCTTAAATTCTAATACTTTCTCAATAACATATGACTGCTCATCTATTTTTAAACCATGAAATAAAGGAAAAGATATACTGCAATTATTTGCAGCGTGTGAATTTGGGAAATCTTCAGGTTTTATGCCATATTTTTTTGAATAATATTCAAGCATGTGGACAGCATGGGTTGCTGGCCTTGTTGAAATCCCTTCCAAAGCGAGTTTTTCCATCCATTTGTTTCTTTTAGAGTTAGTCTCATCTATATTATTTTCTTTCACTTCATCAGGCATAAATAGACAAGGATAAGACTGATATCCATGGGAATAACCCTCAGATTCTTTAGGTATTTGCAAAAAAGATAAATTTTTAAACTCTTCATCATATATTTTAGCAATAGATTTTCTTTCCTTGATAATTTCATCAGCTCTATTCATTTGCATTGAACCTAAAGCTGCCTGAATGTCTGTCATTCTTTGGTTATAACCTGCTTCAGGGTGATTTGATAAGAGATACGGTCTAGGACCAAGATGTCTTTGAAGATCAGATAATTCTGCACCATGATCTCTTAAACATCTTAATTTTGAAGCAATGGAATCACTATGAGTAGTAATCATTCCACCTTCTCCTGTGGTTATTGCTTTCCTCGGATGAAAACTAAAACATCCTGTATCGCCTAATGTTCCGACATGCTTACCCTTATAGAATGAGCCGAAACCACAAGCAGCATCTTCGACTACCCACAAATTATACTTTTTTGCTATTTCTAAAATAGGATCCATGTCAGCTGATAAGCCAAATAAATGAACTGGCAGAATTGCTTTTGTCTTGTGTGTAATCTTTTCTTCGATCTTATTTATATCAATATTAAAAGTATCTAGATCGATATCACAAAATTCTACCCTTCCTCCTAAATGTTCGACAACATTAGCAGTTGATATCCAGGTAAATGCCGGAACAATTGCCTCGTCTCCTTCTTTAAAACCTAGAGATGCCAGGCTTAAATGTAATGCAGAAGTGCATGAGGTTACTGCTATTGAATTTTTTGATCCTGTAAATTTGGACCATTTATTTTGAAAGTCTTCGACTAATGGACCTTGTACTAGCCATCCACTTTTCAAAGGCTCTAAAACGGATGAAATTTCTTCATCACTTAGAGAAGTTCTAGCTATTGGAATGTTAAATTTAGACATTTTTAATCCTCAATTCCAACAGCTTTTCTTCTAGCTTTGACTTCTTCTATATGATTAGTTCTCCAATCAATTAATTTTTTTAACCCCTCATCAAGATCAATTTGAAATTTATATCCTAAATGTTGTGCTGCCAATTTTGGATCTCCAATTCTATTTTTGACAAGAGTTGCCTGACTTCTAGGAACATACTCAATAGATTTATTAGATCCTGTAATTTTTAGAAGTTTTTCAGCTAATTCCTTCAAAGAAGTCCTTACTCCAGTTCCTACATTATAGTTTCTATCAAGAGCATCTGACTTCATTGCACAAATGTTAGCGTAAGCACAATCTTCTACTGCAACAAAATCAAAAGCTTCAGATCCATCACCCATAATTTTTGGATTTTCGCCTTTATCTATTGCATCTAGCATTTTCATGATTACTGCAATATAAGCTCCATGATAGTCCTGTCTAGGACCATAGACATTCATATACCTTAATCCAACATATTTAAGACCGTATCTGAAATAATATGATTTCAACATAGCTTCAGATGCTATTTTCGTGGCTCCATAAAAATTTTGATTATTGTAAGGATGATCCTCATCCATTGGCTCTCTGACAGCGTCTCCGTAAACACTTGCAGAAGAAGAATAAATAAGTCTTTCAACATTGTTTTTTACACACGCATCCATAACATTAAAGGTACCTAAAACATTGACATCAAAAGCGCTTTTAGGATATTCGTGACACTGAAGAAGCCATAATGCAGCGAAATGGAATACACCATCTTTATTTTTTACTGCCTCGTTTAAAATATCTGTTTGCAGAATATCTCCACCTGCTTCAAAAATTGTTACTCTTGGGTCTTTTAAAGCCTCAGTTAAGTTTTCTTGGCTTCCTCTAAAAAAGTTATCATATATCGTTACACTTTCTACATCTTCTTTTAAAAGCCTATCAACTGTATGAGAGCCAATAAGTCCCGCTCCTCCTATTACTAAGAAGTTCTTCCCTTTAATGTCCAATTAAGCCTCCATATATAATCCGCATATAGGTTTCGAAATTTCAAAGAAGAAAGTACACGCAGAAAAAATAGTATTTAGTAAGTAGCCATATTATCTCTCTTCATAACAAGAAAGTCATTAGCCAACATATTTAAAGACATAAACTGAAAATTTAACTTTATCTAAGATAAAAATTTGAAATTTTATAAAATTAATCGATTATGGCTTTAGATATTTCTTCTATCTTTTGTTCAGTCAGATATGGATGCATTGGAAGGCTCATCACAGATCCCATTAAGTAATGCGAAACTTTCAATCCAGAAGAAACCGTAGGAAATTCTCTGTAACCATCCTGAAGATCTAAAGTTTTAGGATAGTAAATAACTGAAGGTATATCTTGTAAACGAAGTTTATTAATTAATTCGCTTCTATCCTGAGCAATCAATGTATATTGAGCCCAGGCGCTTTTAACGTCATCTGATAATCTTGGTACTTTTAGAAAATTTAAATTTTCAAGCTTACTATTATAAGAATTAGCTACTTTATCCCTCAGTATAAGTTCTTCTGGAAAGATTTTAAGTTTCTCTATCAGGATTGCTGCTTGAATAGTATCTAATCTTGAATTGAGGCCAATCCGAATATTATCGTACTTTTCAGATCCTTTTCCATGCAGCCTGATTGAATCTATTTTTTTTGCTAATTCTTCATCTTCAGTAAAAATTGCTCCGCCATCGCCGTAACATCCCAATGGTTTTGCAGGAAAGAAACTTGTTGTGGTTATGTCTCCCATACACCCCACTCTTTTACCTCTATATTTTCCACCAAAGCTTTGAGCTCCATCTATGAGAACTTTAATATTCTCATCTGTAGAAATTTCTTTTATTAAATTAAAGTCAGATGGATATCCAAAAAGATCTACAGATATGATTACTCTTGGCCTAAGATTAAGTTTCTTTGCATCAACTATTGCTTGCTTAAGGCTTTCAATATTAATGTTGAAGTCATGCTCATTAACGTCTACAAAAAATGGTGAAGCTCCGAGTTGAGCAGGTGCCTCAGCAGACGCCACGTAAGTAAACGCAGGCACAAAGATTGCATCTCCTGGACCAACATTCCATGCCATTAGCGCAAGAGTCAGCGCATCTGTTCCATTTGCACAAGTAAGTGAAAATTTGCATCCTGTAAAATTTTTAAGTTCTTCTTCTAACTCTCTGACTTCAGGTCCCATTATATATTGACCATGATCAAGAACCCTTTTAATTGCCTTTTCTAATTTAGGCCTTATAAAGTTTTGTTGTGACTTTAAATCTATAAATTGCGTCTTTTCTGAATACTCACTCATTTTTTGATTGATAAAAGATTATTTTTATCAAGTTCATACTTAGAATTATCAATGGGGCAAATCAAGTCATTACCTAATCTTGCTCCAGCCATACTTATCCATCCTATCCTTTTTGCTGGCGTGCCCACCATTATTGCAAAATCTGGTACGTTATTAGTCACTGTAGCTCCCGCACCTATGAAGCAGTAATTACCTAAATTATTCCCACAAATTATAGTAGCATTTGCACCAATACTGGCGCCTTTTCCAACATTCGTTTTTTTGAATTCGTCCTTTCTTTCTATATTTGATCTAGGATTAATAACATTTGTAAATACACACGATGGGCCACAAAAAACGTCATCGCTTAAAGTAACTCCCTCATAAATGCTAACATTATTTTGAATTTTGACTCCATTACCGACATTTACATTTGGGCCAACAACAGTATTTTGTCCAAAACTGCAGTTTTTTCCAATATTTGTATTAGAAAGAATGTGGCTGAAATGCCAAATTTTTGTACCTTCTCCAATGGAAACATTATCATCAACGTAAGATGATTCGTGGACAAAATAATTTTCTATACTGGTATTCAATTTAGATAGATTTTAAATGATTATTTGCAGTTGAAAGAACTTCGATTACGCGTCTTGATTCTGAAGCATCTGTTTTAGGACTTTCCTTTCCACTTATAAGATCTATAAAGTATTTGCATTCTTTTTTTAATGGTTCTTCTTCGGAGAGTTTGATAAAGCTTTTTTTAGCTTCTGGTAATTTTTCAGAAATAGATTTTGCATCAGGAAATTCAATAACACTTAATTTTTCTTTCCAAGGAAGAATATCGTTAAATTCTATTATTCCTTTTTTCCCAATAATTACCAGTTTTTGCTCCTTGTAAGGACTTATCCACGAAAGATTAATTTTAGCTTGAATAGAGTTTTTAAAATTCAAAAAAACGGTACATACGTCTTCTATATCCTTTTGGAGAAAGGATGATCCAATACATTTAATATCATCAATTTCTGAATTTACCACGGACAATATCATTGAAACGTCATGCGGTGCAAAACTCCATAAAACATTTTCATTATTTCTTATTTTCCCAAAAGATAGTCTGCTTGAATATATATTTTGAATTTTACCAATTTTAGAATCCTTCAAAAGATCCTTTAATTTAATAAAGGCTGGGTGATAATGAAGAAGATGGCCAACCATTATATGGAGGTTTTTTTTGGAAGAAATATTTATTAAATCATCAACCTCTCTTACCGACATCGCCAAAGGCTTCTCAACAAAAATATGTTTTCCAGATAAAAGTGATTTCTTTGCTAGTTTGTAGTGAGTATTTGCTGGCGTTGCTATTGCAATAGCTGCGCTGTCTGAATTTAATATTTCTTTTTGGCTTAGGCACTTAACGCCAAATTTCTCAGAAAATGCCTTAGCAGTCTCATCTCTTACATCTGAAAAAAAATCTAATTCTCCAAGATCGTAGAAATTTCTGAATAAATTTTTACCCCAATGGCCACAACCAATTAAAGAAACGCTCATTATCTATATTTTTATTATTTTTGATTTGGAGTTGATCTTATCCATAGCATTTCTTGTATCAAAAATTAATTTAGAATTTTCGCCAATAAACTTAAAATCAATAGTGGTGTGATCTGTACTAATAAGTACAGCATCATATCTTTCGAGATTATTTTTATTCAAAACGATACTTTTCTTCCCCTCTAACTTTTTATGATCCCTATTTTTGGGAATTATTTTTATTAGAGGATCAAAGAAATCTACTTCAATGCCTTTTTTATGCAGTTTCTCCAATAAATATAATGAAGGACTTTCTCTCATATCATCTACGTCTTTTTTGTAAGCCAACCCTATTATGAGAACTTTAGTATTTTTTTTTGTTTTTGGAAGTGCACTCCTTAGATAATTAATGATCTTTTTAACAATTAAATCGGGCATGTCTCTATTAATTTCTCCTGCCAATTCTATAAACCTTGCTGGAATGCCAAGCATGTCGGATTTATAGGATAGGTAAAAAGGATCAATAGGGATACAATGCCCCCCCAATCCTGGACCAGGATAGAAAGCTTGAAATCCAAAAGGTTTTGTTTTTGCGCCTTCTATTACTTTCCAAACATCAATTCCCATAGCTTCATAAATAACTTTTAATTCATTTACCAAAGCTATATTTACTGAACGATAAATGTTTTCTGTTAATTTAATAGCTTCTGCTGTTTTAGTGTTCTCTACAACTATTACTTTCTTAATTATGGTTTTATACAGCTCTTTTGCATAAATAGAAGTAAAAGCATGATTTGAACCAACAATTTTTGGAATATCAGGAGTTGAAAATTTCTTATTTCCAGGATCTTCTCTTTCAGGAGAATAAGCCAAGAAAAAGTCTTTATCTCTTTTATACTTTTTTCCTTCAAGTAGTTTGCATAACTCTTCATCTGTTGTTCCAGGATATGTACTCGACTCTAATATTATTAATTGACCCTTATTTAAATATTTTTCAATTTCAACGGCAGTATTTTTAATATGACTTAAATCTGGAGATCTATTTAGTTTCAAAGGCGTCGGAACACAAATTACTATAATGTCTACTGATGAAAGTTCTTGAAAATTAGTTGTTGCATGAAAATCCTTTCTTAACATCAAAGAAATTTTCTTGTTTGAAATATGTTTTATATAAGATTCAGATTTGTTAAGTTTCTCCACCTTATCTTCATCAGTGTCAAAACCGATAACTTTGAAGTTCTTTTTTGAAAAGGCATATGCTAATGGCAGGCCTACATATCCCATACCGATTATCCCGATATTAGACTTCTTCTTTTTTAGATTTTCTAATAAATCTGACTGATTTGAGGAGATTGATTTAGCCATGAAATTTAAAATATGATGAAAAAAAATCCATACTTTTCTATTTAAAATAAGAAATATACCACTTTACAAATTCATTAATCCCATCTTCTAATTTTATTTTTGGAAAAAAACCTGTTTTTGTTTTTATTTTACTTATGTCAGCATATGTTATTGGAACGTCGCCTAATTGATTATTTATAAGTTTCTTTTTTGCCTTAATCCCTGTTGATTTTTCAATTAGCTGAACAAATTTTAAAAGAGTGACTGGATTATTGTTACCTATGTTGTAAATTGCATAAGGAGCAGTTGCTGAAGTTCCCAATTGATTTTTAATATCTGGCTTTTCAAAAATTAAAGATTTTATAGCTCTAACAGCATCATCTATATGAGTAAAATCTCTCTTCATTTTCCCATTATTAAAAATTTTAATTTCCTTACCTTGCAAAATTGATTTAGTAAAATTGAAATAAGCCATATCTGGTCTTCCATAAGGGCCATAGACTGTAAAAAATCTCATCCCTGTGATTGGTAGATTGTAAAGATGAGAATAAGAGTAAGCTAATACCTCATTAGATTTTTTAGTTGCTGCATAGAAACTTACTGGGTTATCTGTCTTATCAGACTCAGAGAAAGGAATTTTTTTATTCTTTCCATAAACGGAACTTGAAGAAGCAAACAAGAAATGTTCCGCATCAATTTCTTTTGCTAAGTTAAGAATATTAGAAAATCCATTGAGATTGCTGTCCACATAAGCCTGACTATTTTGTAAAGAATATCTTACTCCTGCTTGAGCAGCCAAATGAACAATTGTCTTTATTTCTTTTTTAAAGAATATGCTTTTCAATTTTTTTTGGTTGCATAAGTCGATTTTATGAAACTTAAAGTTGCCTTTAGTATTTTGAGAATTTTTCTTTAAAAGTTTTAATCTATTTTTTTTTAAACTAACTTCGTAATAGTCATTTAAATTATCAATGCCAATTACATCATATCCATTTTCGAGAAGTTCATTAGTCAAGTGAAAGCCAATGAATCCTGCTGATCCAGTTATTAAGATTTTATTTTTTTTAGTCATTCCCAAAAATATCTCTGGAGAATACTTTATTTGCATATTCTTTCAACTGCGGAGTTAACCTATTCGCTAAAATTAATTCACTTTTTTCTGCGAAGGTTTTAAAGTCTTTTACTATTTCTACATCTAAAAATCTTTCTTCTTTGATAAACGGTTCATATATTAAAAGCTCAAAGTTGTATCTTTTAAGATCTTTGATTATTTCTATAATTGCAGACGATCGATAATTATCAGAATTAATTTTCATTGCTAATTTGTAAACTCCTATTACTTGTTTTTCTTCTTTTTGAATTTTAGAAACAAGAAAAGATTTTCTAGTAGAGTTTGATTCTACAACTGCTCTAATTAAGCTTTGAGGTATTCTATTGTAATTAGCTAACAGTTGTTTTGTATCTTTGGGTAAACAATATCCCCCATATCCAAAACTAGGATTATTGTATTCGTTGCCAATCCTCTCATCTAAGCATACTCCTTCAATTATATTTTTCGATGACAAAGAATTTTCCATAGAGAAAGAGTCTAGTTCATTAAAAAATGACACTCTCATTGCTAAATAAGTATTGGAAAATAACTTAACAGCTTCAGCCTCTGTCGAGGACATATAGATTAAATCTATATTTTCTTTAGAACAAGATTTGCACAATAGGTCTCCTACACTTTTAGCAGCATCAGAGTGATCTCCTACGACTATTCTTGAAGGAAATAAATTATCTTTCAAAGCAAATCCTTCTCTCAAAAATTCTGGAGAAAATATTATCTGAAGTTCAGGATATCTTCTTTTTATATCCTCAGTAAACCCTACTGGAACTGTAGATTTTATTATGATGATTGCCTTTTTATTTATTTTTGAAATATCTGATACAACTTTTTCAACTGATGAAGTATCAAAAAAATTTGTTTCAGGATCATAGTCAGTTGGGGTTGCTATAAAAATAAATTCGGAATTAAGAAAAGCTAACTCTTTCTTGTTAGTAGCATTTAACTTTAGAATTTTTTTTTCTAAAAGCTCATCAATGTCAGAATCCTGTATTGTAGATTTTTGTGAATTAAGAATATCAATTCTTTTATTATCAATATCATATGCAACAACATTATTTTTTCTCCCCAAAAGTGCAACAAGAGACATGCCAACATAGCCTGTACCAACAACACATATTTTTTTCATTTTATTTTTTTTTATTTTCCCAATGAATTGAGGATTTTACAGCATCAGTAATTTGAAAATTTGTTTTCCATTGAATTCTGTTAAAAATTTTTTCTGGAGATGCAACTGAAATTGGAACGTCGCCTGGTCTGCTTTCTTTATACTCAAAACTAATTTTTTTATTCGTAATTGATGAAAATATGTCAATAAGCTCCAGTACAGTAGTTCCTTTACCAGATCCGATGTTAAAGATTTCTGTAGATTTTAAATCTTCTAGTTCTGAAAGAATTTTTAAATGTGCTGAAGATAGATCTTCGATATGAATATAATCTCTCTCGCAAGTACCGTCCCTTGTAAGATATTTATTTCCATATATAAAAAATTCCTCTGCAGGATTTTTAATCTTTTTCAAAATATTTGGAAAAATGTTTGTTGCTTTAAAGTTTGTATCCTCGCCTATTTTTCCTGAAGAATGTGCTCCTACTGGATTAAAGAATCTTAGAATAATTCCTTTTTTTTCTTCTCTAGCCCAATCTAAAATTATCGATTCGATAAATGATTTAGATTTTGAGTAAGGATTTGTTGGATTTATTTCATGATCTTCTTTTATTGGAACATTATTTGGTATTCCATAAACTGATGCCGATGAAGAAAAAATTATATTCTTACATTTTATTAAATCCATTAATTCCAGAACATTAAAAGAAGCTTGAATGTTGTTTTTATAATAGCGCAATGGAAAAGAAACGCTTTCAGATAAGGATTTTAATCCTGCTAAATGTATGACTACGTTAGGTAATTCCTTTTTAAATACCTTTGCAGATTCTTGTAAATTTAATAAGTCTACTTCGTAAAAGTTAAAATCTCTCGATATTATTTTTTTTACATTATTTAAAGTATCAATTGATGAATTTGATAAATTGTCAATTACCGCTACATCATAATTTTGTTCCAAAAGAGAAACTAAAACATGGCTTCCTACATAGCCTAAACCGCCTGTAATAAGAATTTTCATTTAAAAAATTTATAAATCAAAGCTTTTCTTGAGAATAAAAAAGAAACAAAAAAAAGAAAAGCTAGAGAACAAAGTTAAAAAGAAAATAAGATTTCTTTTTGGCCAAAAAGGTTTTTCAGCTATATAAGGCGAAGAAACAAGTTCAAAAACGAATTCCTCAGTGGTACTAGCCAGCATTATGGATTTCATTTGTTCCTCAGATAGTTTGCTAATTGCATTTTGGACTTCAACAAAACTAGTTTTGACAGCCTCTTTTCTTAAATACTCTAATGAATTTTGCGCCTTAATTATTTCCCTTTGTTTTAAATCAAGGTTTATTTCCTTAATAATTAATTCTAGCCATTTCTTAGCCTCGATAGGTGATAAGTGTTCGTAAGAAATCTCTACAAGACCATTTAAAGGCGAGATATTAGTTTTTAAATTTTTTAAGAACTGTTTGTGAGCATTTTGATATGAAAGAGTTTCTCCTAACCATTCTGAACTTTTAGAATCAAAAAGAGAATTATCATAAATTAGAGATTTCGTTTTTTTATCCCAATAATCTACAGCAATTAGCGATGGAAGTAATTGGTGTTTGTCTACTAATTTTTTAAAAAAATCAAGAGATTTTAATTTCTCCAATGCTACATCAACTTTATTTGAACTTGCATTTGGAAAAGGAACTCCTAGAAAAGATAATGAGGAGATTTCATTTTGAATATTTCCTTGAAGGCTCTCTGCTGGAGATAAAATAGCATTACTTTTATAGATGTCAGGAAAAAAGAAGGAGAAGGAGAAGGAAACTAATGAAACTGTAAAAGATAGTAAAAGAATCTTCAAAATGTTTTCTTTTACGATGATGTATCCTTGACTGATGTTCAAGGAGGCATCAATGGGACGTCCTTCTATATTGTCATCTAATTCGTTCATAACTTTTTTTTGGTACCCAGGGCCGGACTTGAACCGGCACGAAGTCGCCTTCGAGGGATTTTAAGTCCCTTGTGTCTACCAATTCCACCACCTGGGCTAAGTCAAAATCTCCTTCAAATATCGTCTCATGTTTTTGTCCTTAGACGCTGACGCAATATTAGCACCAAGAAAACCCTTTAAGGAACCGCAATCAAATATTCTTGAATTGGATAAAACTGCTTCAAACTTTATTTTCCTTAACTTTAATAGCTTTTTTAATGCATCAGTTAGTTGAATTTCTTTATTTTTTCCTGGTTTTAATCCTTTTAAGATATCTATAATTTCATAAGGAAGGATATACCTTCCTACTATTCTTAAATTTGATGGAGCAGAGTTTATAGACGGCTTTTCAATAAAATCTTTGATAATTTTAGTTTTACCCTTGCTTAATTTATTGTCTAAAAGGTCAACAATTCCATAGTCCGAAACATCTTTTTTTGATATTTTTTCTACTAAAATTTGACCGTTTCCAGTCAAAGAATAATTTTTCATCATTTTATAAAAATCAATTTCTTTTTCCAAAGATAGTAAAAATTCATCGGGTAAAAATACTGCAAAAGGCTCTCCTTTCTCAAGAGCAGGTTTTGCACAAAAAATCGCATGTCCTAATCCCAAGGGGTTTTCTTGTCTGATAGATAGTATAGAAATATCCTTGAGAATACGTTGAGGAAATTTAGATATTATTCCTTTTTTATTTGATTTCTTTAATAGCAGCTCTAGCTCAAAATTTGCATCCAAATGATTTTCTATAGCTTCCTTTCCGCTTCTTGTGATTAAGATAATTTCTTCAATACCTGCAGATACAGCCTCTTCAATAATATGTTGTATCAAAGGCTTGTCTAAGATGGGTAAAAGTTCTTTAGGGACTGCTTTGGTGGCAGGTAACATTCTTGTTCCGAGGCCTGCAACAGGTATTATTGCTTTTCTTATTTTTCTACTTTCTTCCATATTTATCGCTAAGCCTTACAATATCCTCTTCCGCTATATGAGATCCAGACTGAACTTCAATGATTTCAAGAGGTGATTTTCCGGAATTTTCTATGCTATGTTTTTGTTTTTTAAGAATATAAAAGGTCGAACCTTTTTTACATGGGTAAATTTTATCATCTATGTAGACCTTTCCAGTCCCCTTTACCACATACCAATTCTCACTCCTCAAATTGTGAAATTGAAAGCTTAGCTTACCTTTTGGATGGATTACTAACTTCTTAACTTTATAATTTTTTTCTTCTAGAAGACTTTCAAAATATCCCCATGGCCTAGACTCTCGGTAATTTAAAAATTTATTAACCAATTTTGAACTGGATTGAATTTTTTCTCCCCCAACTCCAAAAACCATTTTTATTCCGTTTTCTTTACAAATCTTATACTCGGGAATGTCGTTTATGTTTTTTCTGTCTCCTCCATTGGCAAATACATCTATAAGATTTTTTTCGCTTAATGCTTTTATAGTTTGTTTAACAGTATTGTCTTTGTCTATGCACTTAATTACTTTATCTACGGCTTTAAATCCTAAGAGGATTTTTCTTCTTTCTTTGAAAGGCATAAAAAAATATCCCTTTTTTTCTTTAAGAAATTTATCTGAATTTAATATAACTGTTAAGTGAGTGCCTAAAGATTTTGCATCATTTAATAATTGCAAATGGCCAACATGGATGGGGTCAAATCCGCCGCTCACTACAATGTTATTCATAAACTTAACCAAATCTCATGCTTTTATCTGGAGGCTGAGGTCGGAATCGAACCGGCGTAGACGGATTTGCAATCCGCTGCATGACCACTCTGCCACTCAGCCACTAAGCTAAGAAGCTATTGTATATATTTGTCTTAAACAATCCATTCATTTAAATACTTAGAAAGTGAGTACCAAGATATAACCGCGCTAATAACTATTAATGCAATACTTAAATTCAAAATAAAATTCGGTGTAATTGGAGTTATTAAAATTAAACCCAAGCCAATCATTTGAATGGCAGTTTTATACTTTCCCAGTAAATTAGATTTCACTTCTTTTAATTCTTTTGATGAGGAGACAATTAATAACCTTAAGTAGCTAATGGAAATTTCTCTAGAAATAATTAAGATTGATGAAATTAAAATCAGTATACTTTGAAACTCAAAAGTCATCCAAATTAGAAGAATAGATACAAATAATTTATCAGATAATAAATCTAACACTGCACCTAAATCAGAAGTTTGATTGTTGTTACGTGCAAAATAACCATCTAAGTAATCTGTTAAAGAAGCAATAATATAAGTGATCATGCAAGATAAATAAAAACCATTCTCAAAAAGAAGAATAATTAAAGGAATTAGAAATATTCTCGAAACGGATAAAACATTTGGCAAATTCATTTTAATTATTTTTAAGATATGAATATATCTTTTTTGCCTTGCTTGCCCCAATTCCTGGAGCAGATTTTAAATCATCTAATGAAGCATCTTTAACTTTATCAATCCCTCCAAAATACCTTATTAAATTTGTTTTTAAGTTAGGCCCCAAACCATCTATCCCATCTAAACTAGATAAAAACATTTCTTTAGATCTTCTTTTTCTATGATGGTTAAGTGCAAACCTATGAGATTCATTTCTAACTAATTGTAGAAGCTTCAATATCCCATCTGAGCCATTTAACTCTTGACTTTGTTTATCGTCATGCAGAGTGTCATATTTTTCCTTTCTATTAGGACCCTTTGAGATGGAAATAAATTTAATTTTCTTTAAAAGCTTTTCATCAAGAGATTTCTTTACGGTATTCAATTGACCTTTACCTCCATCTAACAATATTACTTCAGGAAGATCTAATTTATTTTTTTGTAAATTTTTACACCTTCTTTGAATAGCCTCACTCAAAGCTAAATAGTCATTGTTAGAATCTTTTTTAATGTTCATAATTCTATAATTTTTTTTATCAGGTCCGTCTTTGGTTATTGATACGCAGGAAGCAGAAACATTTTTTCCTGAAGTATGGCTTATATCAAAACCTTCTATTTTATTTATGCACTCAATTTTTAAGAAATCTGCAAGAGACATAAAGCAATTTTGAATCCAAGAAAAATTTGTATTTCTTGATAATGCATCTTCAGCCTGAGATGTGCAGATATCAATTAAATTTTTGTTATGCTTATTCGGTTTGTGAATAATTATCTTTGGAGATTTTAAGAAATTTAAAAAGTCATTTGTTTCTCTTAAAATTTCTCCCTGAAAAAGAATGTTAATTTCATTTCTATCTTTAATATCAATTACGTAGCATTCTAGGAAAGCTGATAAAAGCTCTTGATCAGATACTTCATCTTTTGAATCTGGATAAAAATTTTGAGAACTTGTAATCCAGCCATCTTCAACTTTGAGGACGCTTAAACAACAATTATATTTATTTCTCTTAAGAACAAAAACATCTAAGTTATCAAAACCCGTTAAGACATTTTGCTTTTTTTGAGTATCTCTAATCGACTGAACTTTATCCCTATATATTGCTGCTCTTTCATAATCTTTCTTCTCAGAGTAAAGATCCATCTTTTTTTGAAGATCATTAATTATGTTTTTTGTATCTCCAGAAAGAAAATTAATAGTATTTTTTATATCAAATGCATAATCTTCCTTTGATATATTTCCTACGCATGGAGCCGAACACCTATTCATTTGGTATTCAATGCATGGACGAGATCTGTTTTTAAAATTAATGTCTTTACAGTTCCTTATCTTGAAGAGACTTCTTATCAAGTTTACATTCAATCTCATGGCTCCTACATTTGCAAAAGGTCCAAATGTTGTGCTTTTAGGATCTTTTTGTCTAGAAATATAAATAGCTGGAAAATCTTTTGAAGTTGACAAATGAATCGCTGGATATGATTTGTCGTCCCTAAATTGTATGTTGAATGGGGGTCGTTTTTTTGAAATTAGTCCTTGTTCCAAAATCAAAGCATCAGACTCTGTTTTGGTAATTATTGTTTCGACATACTTAATTGAAGATTTAAGTTTAGAGATTCTTTTGCCTTCACCTTTTCTAATATTTAAATAGTTTTTAACTCTATTCTTTATATTTTTTGCTTTCCCAATGTAAATAATTTTATTATCTGAGTTGAAAAATTTATAAACGCCGGGTAGTTCTGGAAAATCTACATTTTTTTTGAACAATGTTTTTTTATTTGTAAACTGAGCTTGCTTTGCCATCTGGTCTTCTTTTATCAGAGAATGCTTCTATACCATTCTCTTTTAATAAAATAGAATGAGTTTCTCCTATTTTTCTTTTAATTAATCTCTTATCTTTCTTTAAGGATTCTATAAGACTTTCGTCAAGCTTTTCATAAAATAATATGTCTGGTAAGTGTTGAAAATGTATTCGATTTTTTTTTGAAGATTCTTCTAGAGACATTTGAAAATCTAATACGTTTAAAATCTCCTGTAATACACTTGTTATTATTGTGGAGCCGCCTGGAGAACCTGTAATTAAGTATGGTTTTTTACCATGAAATACTATTACTGGAGACATAGACGAAAGAGGAGTCTTATTTGGTTCAATTTTATTTGCTTCTGACCCTATTAAACCATAAGCATTTGGGTAACCTGGTTTTGATGAAAAATCATCCATTTCGTTATTCATGAGAATTCCAGTTCCAGTTGGAACTAAGCCTGATCCATATGCAGTATTTAATGTATAAGTATTACTTACCGCATTTCCCCATTTATCTAATATAGAGAAATGCGTTGTTTCAGCTCCTTCTAATATATTGACATTTACTTTTGGGGGTAATTTCTTTTCAACTATTAGCTTATAAATATCATCTGCATATTTTTTTGAAGTGAGCAAATCTTGGGGTACTTTAAAAAAATCTGGATCTCCAAGATATTCGGCTCTATCTTTATAAGCGAAATCCATGGCAGACATTAAAATTTTTATATATTCTTCAGAATTATGCTCAAATTTATTCAAATCAAAATTTTCAAGAATATTTAAAATCTGTACTAAAGCAATTCCACCGGAACTTGGAGGAGCCATGGAGCAAATTTCATAATTCCTGTAAAGTCCGCAAACGGGTTTAAGCATCCTTAATTCATAATTATTTAAGTCATCCAAGCTTAAGATGCCTCCATTTAATTGAAAAAAATTTGCAATTTTAATTGCCGTTTCTCCAGAATAAAACTCTTCCTTACCGTTTTGACTAATTCTCTTTAAGGTTTGAGCAAGATTTGTTTGTACTAAAACATCTCCACTAAAAAATCCATTAGGCCTTGTAAAAATTTCACTTGCTTCTTTATTTTTTGAAAACTTTTTTTTGTATTTGTTAAGGTTTTTTGCCTGAAAATCTGACAAGATAAAGCCTTTCTCTGCTAGCTCAATTGATGGCTTGATTAGATTTTCAATCTCCATTGTTCCATACTGTTCTGCAGCATAAAACATACCCAATACTGTACCTGGAACTCCTGAAGCTAATACTGAACTTAAACTAAGTCCTTTGATAACTTTTCCAGAATCATCTTGAAACATTTTTTCAAAAGACTTTTTTGGAGCACGTTCCCTGTAATCAATAGAAAAGGTTTTATTTGATTCAGCTATATGTAATAACATGAATCCTCCACCACCAAGATTACCAGCTGATGGATTTACTACAGCTAACGCAAAAGCTACTGCAACGGCAGCATCAATAGCATTACCGCCGTCTTCTAAAATCTTCATTCCAATATCTGTAGCAAGATGATGCCTTGTTGCGACAGCATATGACTCTGCTTTTTGAAAAGAAGAGAAAAATATAAATAAGGTTAGGAAAAACGCTATTAAAGAATATTTTGATATAAAGATTTTGCTAATTGGGCTTATCTTCAGTATGCCTTTCACCATTAAATATTGCAGCAAATTCTAAAATCTCACTAGATTCGTTAAAGACTCTATGAAACGCTCCATCTGGAACAGGGATTACGTCTCCTTGTTTAACCTCAAATTTTGAATCGTCAATTTGCATTATTCCTATTCCTTTATAAAAAACATAAACTTCTTCTTGGCCTTCATGTTTATGGCCAGACGTACTTTTATTTGGGTTTAATTTAGTAATACTTGGTACAAGTTTTGATAAAGAGTTATTATCAAGAACAATATATCTATCATCCTCTTTAACTACGTGCCAATTATTATCCATTAACTAAATTATATATGATTCAACTTTTTTTATCATTTTTGAAATATTATCGGAGGCAGTTATTTCTCTGCCTATAACAATATAGTCACTGCCATTTTTTGTGGCTTCCTCTAAAGTTGCAACTCTAGATTGATCGTCGTTTTTCTGCTGAATTCTAATTCCTGGTGTTACTGTAATAAAGTCCTCACCAAAATTTCTTTTTATTTCAGCAACTTCTTTGACAGAACACACCACACCATCTATGTTATTTTTTTTAGCGCTCATTGAGAGGGTTTTAACTAATTCAGGAATTTGCATATCGAAGCCCATATTTTTAATATTTTTTTCACTAAGGCTAGTTAAAACTGATACGCCAATTAATAGAACTTCACTTTTTATACTTTCTTTGGCTTCTCTTGCAGCTTGTATCATTTCTTCTCCTCCAAGCAGATGGATATTTGTCATCCAAACCTTATAATTAAGTAAGTTTTTCAGAGCCTTATAAACAGTATTGGGAATATCATGAAGCTTTAAATCTAAAAAGATATCAAAACCTCGTTTATTCAAATTTTCTAAAATTTTAGGTCCTTCGCCAGCAAATAATTGTTTTCCAATCTTTAATCTATAAATTTCTGGATCCAAAAGTTTAACAATCGAGTTTGCTTCTTCAATGGAATTAAAATCTAAAGCTACAATAATTTGCTTTCGTTTAAGGATTTTCATCTTCTTTTACATTGGGGGCTTTAGAATTTCGTCTTAGTAACCTAGGCAACTGAAGAATTAAGGAGATAATAGCCCCGACAAGAACAGAAAAAGTCATAGAAAATCCAACTGATATGCCTTCAATTTTCACAAAAATTATATCTAATGTAATTATGTCTGTATTAAGACTAGAAAATATAAAAAAGAATGTTGTTAAAATGATTAATAGGATGAAATAAAAATATTTCATTAAGTTATTTTAACATAAACTAGTTAATTCTTTGTTTCAATAGTTTTGAAGCTCTAAAGAAAGGTATAGATCTTTTTGGTAGCTCTATGGATTCACCTGATTTGGGATTTCTAGCTCTAATAGATTTTCTATCTCTTACACAAAATGTTCCAAAGCCTCTGATTTCAATTCTATTTCTCTTTTTTAAAGATTCTATAATTGCCTTTTGGATCAGATCAGCTGAAAGAATCACATCCATTTCACCATAATCTTTAAGGTTTCTAGAAAGTAAAGAAACGAAATCAGATTTTTTCATTTAATCTTTAGAAGAATCACTTAATTCTTCTTGAATCAGATCACCTATTGAAGTTTTAGTTTCAGACTCAATTTGTTTATTTTTTGATATATTTTCTTTAATGAGTTCTTTTTCTTGAGATTTCTCTAATGCAAAGACAGATAAGTTTACTTGTCTATTTTTTCTATCAATTGATGTTACAAGAGCAGTTATATTTTCACCTTGCGAAGGAAGATTATCTTTAAATTCTTTGCTTTTAATTTTTCCAACCACCTCTTCAGCCAAGTTAATGAAGATCAAATCTTCTCCAATTGAACTTACTGGACCAGATAGTTCCGTTCCTTTCGGATTTTTTTTAGCAAACGTATCAAAAACATCTTCAGAAAGTTGCTTTATCCCTAAAGATATCCTTTCTTTATGAGGATCTATTCCAAGAATGACAGCCTCAACTTCCTGCCCTTTAGAAAAGGATTTTACCGCCTCTTCTTCAGATTTATTCCAAGAAAGATCTGATAAATGGACAAGTCCATCGATATTTCCATCAAGACCTATAAACATCCCAAAATCTGTAATTGACCTTACCTCACCTCTGACAACATCACCGAGGCTATTGTTTTCAGAAAAAGTTAACCAAGGATTTTCTTGACATTGTTTCATTCCAAGAGAAACTCTTCTTTTCTCTATATCAATTTCCAAAATCATTACATCAACTTCATCACCTAAAGAAACTACTTTGGAAGGATGAATGCTTTTGTTTGTCCAATCAATTTCAGAAATATGAACCAAGCCTTCTGTATTTGTATCTAGTTCTGCAAAGAAACCATATTCGGCAATACTAGAAACTTTAGCTTTATGAATTGAATTAATTGGAAAAGTATCTTTAATGTTTTCCCAAGGGTCGCTTGTAAGTTGTTTTAAGCCTAAGGAAATCCTTAACTTTTCTTTATCAAAATTAGTTACTTTGAAATCAAGCTTATCACCAACATTTAGAACTTCCGAAGGATGATTTATTCTTTTCCAGGTTATATCTGTAATATGTAACAGACCATCAACTCCTCCTAAGTCAACAAAAGCTCCATAATCAGTTAAGTTTTTAACTGTTCCAGTAATCAATGAGCCTTCTTGTATGGTAGCAAAAATCTTCTCCCTTTCTTCTGAATTTAAGTCTTCTTGAACTGCCTTTCTGGAAAGGACGACATTACTTTTTTCTTTGTCTAACTTAATTACTTTAAAGTCTTGAAAAGTCTTCTCTAAGTGATCGAAACTTTCCAAAGGTCTTGAATCTACTAAAGATCCTGGAAGAAAGGCTCTTACGCCAGCGACATCGACTGTCATACCACCTCGAACTTTCCCAGAAATATAACCTTTGATTAATGCGCCAGTTTCTAATGCTTCTTCTAAGTTCTTCCAGCTTTCATCATGCATTGCTCTTATTCTAGAAACTCTCGTAGAACCATGA
>MDTA01006258.1_pt1 | contig 37353 bp, 31 predicted proteins | sample 811151 | NCBI WGS metagenome assembly MDTA01 (sample SAMN05326648, study PRJNA326480) | marine metagenome | isolation source: seawater | place: Indian Ocean: South | collected 2010
ATGCGCAGATTGGAGAATTTGCCATTGCTTATCGAAATGCCTGCAGCTCGGATGCCACGCGGCGACTGATTCAGGTCTTTCTTATGAATGATATCTTTCGCGCGTTTCCAACCGTGCGCATTTCTGGTGTCGAAGGTGCCGACCGGTCACTTTACGAAGACCTGTTTGATAATGTGCCTGATGGACTTCAGCCGTCATGGTTTGGCGTTGGATTATTCCGATTTTTGTTGGTCTTGGCGGTTTTGGGGCGGTCGCTGTTTTGGGTTCTGCGGCGCACGCGGTTGCGGTTGAAGCCCGAGAAATCCTACTTGCTGGGTAGCGACTATGTATCCGATCATACCAACGCAATACTTTGGGAAGAAGTTGCGGATAAAAAGGATGACATTCTTGTTGTCTTTCGATCCGACGCGTTCAAACGCGAGTACAAAGGCAGCTTAGAAGGGTATCCGTCTGCTGTGGTGACGGACGGTGAGCTATCTATCCTGGGCGCAATCCGATCCATCTATGGCATTATAGTATCCATATGGCGGCTTTATCTGTTTTGCCGCGGCCAAGCCTGTACGGCGATCCTTCGAGATGCCTGCGCTCTTCCCTATCGAAAAGTGGTGTATGAGGCCTTCTTCAATCGCTTTCCATGTCAATACTTCTGGGGTCGAGATGATTACAACGCGGGTCACGCCATGCGGACTGTGGTCATGCGAAATTTGGGGACTACGTCTTTAGGATACATGCATGGGATATCGTCAATTACCGAAACAACTCCTCAGCAAAGGCATGTGGATTTCGATATTTACTACACGCAAGGATGGGACCAGGCGCGCAAGAACTGGTTGGAAACTTGGCCGACGCATATGATGGTTCGACCAATTGGCTCAGTTGGACTGAGCCGCGACGAATTGCATCGTTTGTCCTCAGGCGTACCCGAGGATGGCGTGGCTTGTTTTTTGTCACCGTGTTTCTACGACGACGAGGTGATCGAGACCGTATCTCATGTGGCGATAGCGTTTCCCGAACGGCAGATTTTTATCAATATAAAATCCTCAGATTGGACAACGGCGTTCGGGCAAAAACTTAATGCGGCACTGGAGACGTTTCCTGACAATGTCGTGGTACATGACGGCTTGTCTTACGATCTGTTTTTCTTGTGTGATACGGTCTTGTCTGTCGGGTCGACCCTCTCGGCAGAAGCGGTACAGTTCCATTGCCACTCATTTGTCCTGGACTACCATTCGACCCAATGGATTTTTAATCCATATCGTCGCTATCCAGGGGTCTGTGTGAATTCAATTGATGAACTCCTTAAAAGGATGACCGCGGTTCGTCTTGAGGTTGAATTTTCGGAACGCCCCTTATGGGGATCCATGATCGACCTCAGTGGACGTATTCCATGGGATGAAATTCGCAAGGATATGGGAAGGCCCGCTCTTGACCCGCCATTGACTTGGCGCCGACCCAGCCTCCCCGAAGCATGACGCAACTAACCGGATTAGAATGATGACTGATCTCACATCCGAGTTCTTTGAGGCTTTCCCAGCGCTCCACGTGTGTCGGCGCGATATTGAGGCGGCGTTCTCGGCGCTTTATGGTGCTGTCCGAGAAGGCAATAAAATATTAGTCTGCGGCAATGGCGGCAGCGCTGCGGATTCCGAACATATCGTCGGTGAGATGATGAAAGGGTTTCATGATCAGCGCGAATTGCCTCTCGAGGAGAAAAAACGCTTTCAAGACCTGTTCCCCGAGGATGGCGCGGCGTTGGCCGCAAGCCTCCAGTGCGCGATACCGGCGATCTCTCTCGTCAGCATGACCGCCTTGATAACGGCTATTGCGAATGATGTGGACGCAGATTACGTCTTCGCGCAGCAGGTTTTTGGGCTTGGCCAGGAAGGGGACATCCTTTTCACAATTTCTACCTCGGGGAACTCAGCCAACGTGGTTCATGCGGCGAAAGTCGCGAAAGTTCGCAATTTGACGGTGATTGCTCTGACTGGCGAGGCCGGTGGGAAATTGCGGGATGTTGCCGATATTTGTGTTCGCGTACCCGCCCGGAGGGTTGATCAAGTGCAAGAACTTCATCTGCCTGTGTATCATTACCTTTGCGCCATGCTGGAAGAGACGCTTTTTGGAGTGTCACCAGAGGTTATTCCAATGGTAGATGTTGATGGCTGTGAGAAACTACCGACTCCGCGGTTGGTCCCATCGCCACCCGCTTATGTGGTGTTCGATTTTGACGGTGTGTTCACGAACAACAAGGTGTACCTCGATCAGAACGGCAAAGAAACGGTAGTGTGCGACCGGCGTGACGGCCTCGGGCTGGAAATGATGCGGCGCGCCAACGTACCGATGATGATTCTGTCAAAGGAGCGCAACCCCGTTGTCGCCGCTCGTGGCGAAAAACTCAAAATAAATGTGGAAGCGGGATGCGATGACAAGGCCGCTTTTCTGAAAACCTTCTTGGAGGGGAAAGATATCGACCCCGCCACCGTTGTCTACATGGGTAACGACCTAAACGACGTCGAGGCGATGGGGTTTGTCGGATATTCTGCGGCCCCCGGCGATGCCCACCCTGCAGCAAAATCGGCAGCGGATGTTGTGTTCCCCGAAACAGGAGGAAACGGGGCCGTAAGGGCTTTATGTCAACTGATCCTGGAATCCTGAAAAGTAAACACAAAGAATCATTATCATTTATAACGGCGATCATAGGATCGCTAAAGAATGTATCGATGTCGCAGCAGATGCAAAGGCGTGTGCCAAGAAATTCCAAGTTTTCAGAAACGTCGGGAGCATTTGGATTGACAACAGCTGAGTTAGAGTTTCCGTCTTATGTCGCGCGTAATCCTAAATGTCTTAGTTGGCAGATGTCTGCGTGATGGCATTTTTGTTTTGGGGATTTGATTGATACCATTCTAGAGAGCGGTCTAAACCACGTTATTACTTGTGTGCGTCGGGGGGAAACATTATATGACTTTTAAAAAGACGCCGTTTATACTGAGCATGACTTCCGGCTGGGAGAGAGAATATGAAAACAAACCCGTATAATCTGGCGGATATGAACCTCGGCGGGCGATTCTTGTTTGTCGTGCCTGACAATTTCCAAGATGACAATGTCTTCCCGCTTGGGCCTGGTTATCTCTCGGCGATCTTGCGTATGGCCGGAGTCCATGTCGAAACATATTGCATGGATGTCTTCCACTACAGCCTGGATGAGTTGGAAGAATTCGTCACCAAGAATTCTTACGACATGATTTGCCTTGGCTTTATGGCCCCACGCTTCAAGCGCGGTGTCCAGGCGGCCTGCAATGTCATTTCCCGTGCCCGGAGTGAGGATACATGGTTCGTCCTTGGCGGTTATGGCCCCAGCCCAATTCCGGAGTACATCCTTAAGACCACTGGTGCGGATATCGTCGCGATTGGCGAAGGCGAAGAAACCATGCTGGAGATCATGATGGCGCGCAAGGGCCTCATGGACGTTTCCGATATTAGGAGCATCGCTTACCGTCAGGGCGATACTGTTACAATTAACGACCGTCGCGCCACGATCAAGTATCTTAATGAACTGCCTTATCCAGCTTGGGATCTTTTCCCTATGGAAGAGTATACCCAATGCCTCAAGTTCTCTGGCATGGATGTCAACGAACGGGCGTTCCCTTTGATTTCGACACGCGGCTGCACGGATAAGTGTTCGTTTTGTTTTCGGCTGGACGCAGGAATTCGTCAGCGTGGCCCCGATCAGGTCGTGGCGGAAATGAAGGAACTCTACGATCGTTACGGTGTCACGTATTTCTACTTCTGTGATGAACTCGCCATTGTATCGCGAAAGCAGATTTTCCAACTCACTGACGCGATCGTCAAAACCCTGCCGCCGATCAAATTCCGCATGGATTGTCGAGTGACCTTGTTTGATGATGAGATTGCCGTTGCTCTCAAGCAGGCTGGTGCCGTATTTTTGAACATCGGGTTCGAATCTTCATCGCAAACGGTCTTGGATCAAATGAACAAGCGGGCCAAGGTGGAGCAGAACATCGCCGCTGCCGAAACGGCCATGCGCCACAACATCGGCATTGGCATTAATATGATTTGGGGCATGCCAGGAGATGACCTGAATTCCCTGCGCAAGAATGCTGAATTCATAAAGCGATTCAACCAGTATGATCAGATTCGGACTATTCGACCGGTGACGCCCTATCCGGGTTCGCCCCTTTACTATAAAGCCATTGAGGAAGGGCAGTTGACGGGACCAGATGACTTCTTTGAGAAATTTAAGAACTCTGATCTTTATCTGTGCAACTTTACTGGTATTCCAAAGGAAGAAATTTACGCAACACTTTACGAAGTAAATAAGGATTTGATTTATGATCACTTCGAAAATACCAGCAAAGAGTTTGATATTGCCGACGGGTTGATTGATCGTTTCTATGATCTCTACTTCAACGGCGTGACGGACTTCAGCGGTCCACGCCATCAAACGAAAGAAAACCTTACGCACGTGCGCCGCCCTGATGCCGGAATCACGATGGGGGTTTGGGATGGGGTCGAATTGGGTGACGCCGCGCAATATTCAGGAATGTAGGATTGACGTCTAGACAGTGAATTGCCGTTTGAGTGGCCTGTAACGTGCCATCAGTTCTCAACTTTCCTAAGCTGCGGGGAGACCGCATTTGCCTCACCGACCTCGACCGAGGGGCGGTATTTGATATTCATGAATACTCATGCATGCCCGAGTTCTTCCGGTATTTGGAGATGGAGCCACATTGCGAACTGAGCGAAACAGAGCAGTATTTTGACAAGCTGGTTCGACGATCTGATGACCAAAATGGCCATTATTGGATGATCAAGGTGTTGGAAACGGAGAAGGTTATTGGAACTTTTGGCGTGCTCGGAATTGACCTCCGGACGATGAGTGCTGAAATAGGCTACGGTATTTCCCCTCTCTATTGGGGCCAAGGGTATTTTTCTGAAGCGTTGTGTTTGGTCTTGCGGTTTATGTTCGATGAACGTGACTTCCACAGAGTGTGGGCTAATACGGCGGCGCAGAACATTGGTTCCATTCGTGCGCTTGAACGGGCGGGATTTGAGCGGGAGGGCTTGATGAGAGATTTCTACCGCCACCAGGCAGATGAGACATATATGGATGCTGTGATCCTCGCACGGGTGGGTACTGAGCAGGCCTAAATCTATAGTATCTTAAACTTGCGTTCGATGGCATGACAATTCCCTGGGAGCAATGGGTTTGATTGGCATGTGACTGTTCAGCCAAATGCCGGATCACTTTGTCAACGATCCGGCACTGCGCCATTGGCAAGTTCTTTGAATTGGTTTTAAAACGAATATGAGGAAACGAGAATGTCAATTTTTATCATCGCTGAAATCGGCATCAATCATAACGGTGATTTAGCGATTGCGAAAAAGCTCATTGATTCGGCAAAAGAAGCCGGGGCTGATGCGGTCAAATTCCAGAAGCGCGATATCGATGAGGTTTACACACAGGCATTCTTGGACGGACCGCGCGAAAGCCCGTGGGGTGCGACCCAACGCGATCAAAAGCGTGGGCTCGAGTTTGACAAATCGGATTATCGCGAGCTTGATAACTATTGTAAGGCCCTTGACATAGAGTGGTTTGCGTCTGCGTGGGATCTTAAAAGCCAACGATTCCTTCGCCAATTCAATTGCAATTACAACAAGATTGCATCAGCAATGATTGTTTACGAAGACCTGCTGAAAATGGTGGCGGAAGAGGGTAAGCACACCTTCATCTCAACGGGGATGTCAACGGAACAAGACATTGCTCGGGCGGTTGAAATATTCCGCGGAGCGGGATGTCCTTTTGAACTGATGCATTGTGTTTCGACCTATCCGATGAACGATGAATTTGCCAATCTCAAGTGCATCCAAACATTGAGAGATCGGTTTGGTTGTGATGTCGGGTACAGCGGACATGAAGCCGGGCTTGCCGTTTCCTACGCTGCTGCGGCTCTTGGAGTGACCTCCCTTGAGCGCCACATTACGCTTGACCGAGCTATGTACGGGTCAGATCAGGCTGCATCGGTGGCGCCAAACGGGTATCGCTCCATGTTGGGGGCTATTCGGATTATCGAAAGTGCCATGGGCGACGGAAAAATTGGATATCACGACACGGAGATTCCCGTTGCGGAAAAATTGAGAGAACATTTAGCCTGGGAATACGAGGCATGAGAACCTATATATCACTAGCTGCCATATGGGTTTGAACAACCAATGACGAGATTACCGTAATCTTATCGGAGAGCACGTTATGCCGAAATCATCTCCATTCGCGAATATCGATTTGAATTGGGGAAGACGCATCTTTGCTGTTGTCTCTAACAAGACCAGAGTGACAACGTATACCCTTTGAAGGGGTATCTGGCAGCATGTCTGCGCATTGCAAACATTCACGTCAAAGAATAAAGCTATGTCGAGGACAAGTTCATCGAAGCTTGGCCATAGGCCTGCGAGGAGAGGAAGCCCGGAATTACGATGGCTGTCTGGGATGGCTCCTACCTTGGTGAAGCCAGCTAACTATCTGGCGTTTAGTATCAATAAAGACGCAATTAATCGATGATGGATCTTTTTTCCCTTAAAGGAAAATCTGCGCTTCTGACTGGCGGAAGTCGGGGGATTGGGCATGTTATGGCGCGTGGGTTGCGCAATGCAGGTGCCATGGTCCACGTGTTGGATTTTGCTGATTTGTCCGAGCCGCTAGAGGGAGTTTCCTTCACCAAGGTTGATATCACGAAGTCGGACGAGGTTGAACAAATAATTTCTGAAGCCGAAACCGGCGGGGCCTTGTTTGATATCCTCGTGAACAATGCAGGCGTTACATTTTCCGATGAGAGCCACGTGTATCCGGATGAGTTTTGGGTTAAGACGCTCGAAGTGAATTTGACTTCTGTGTTTAGGCTCTGCCGGAGGATTGGGGCGAAACTCATCGCGGACAATCGGTCAGGAAGCATCATAAATGTGACATCCATTGGTGCTTTGCAGGGCTTCCCCGCAAACCCTGCTTATGGATCAGCGAAAGGGGGCGTCCGCCAATTGACAAAAGCTTTAGCGTGCGAATGGGGTCAGTACGGTATCCGGGTGAATTGTCTGGCTCCCGGTTACACACGCACCCCAATGAATACCAAGAGCTGGAATGACGAAGAATTGCGAAATCAGCGTGCCAACAGCACCATGTTGTCGCGTTGGGCTGAGCCAGAAGAGATGGTGGGCCCGCTAGTATTCTTAGCATCGGATGCGTCCTCATATATGACCGGCGCAGACTTGGTGGTCGACGGCGGGTGGACATCAAAAGGCCTGTGATCGACTTTAGGGAGACGATATTTTGGGACGAGTAACTGCCATTATCCCTGCAAGGGGTGGCTCGAAAGCAATTCCAAGGAAAAACGTGCTCAATTTTCATGGCAAACCTCTATTGGCATGGACAATTGAACAAGCCCTGGAGACCCCTGAAATTGATGATGTTTTCGTTACTTCGGATTCACGTGAAATCCTTGACATTGCTGCCTCGTCTGGTGCCGAGTTCATTGAACGGCCGTCTGAGATTTCCGGAGACACCGCGACATCGGAATCTGCGGTTCGCCATGCACTTGGTGAGATCGGATCTGATCAAGAATTGATTCTCATGTTGCAGCCGACATCACCGTTGCGAAAGCGCCGGGATCTTGGAAACAGCGTTATCGCCTTTCGTGAGAATGGATGGGATTCCGGATTCGCTGGGGCGGAGCTCGATGATTTTTTGATTTGGAGGAAATCCAAAGAAAACGAGCTGGATAGCATGAATTACAATTGGAAGGATCGTGGTATCCGTCAGGACCGTATGCCTGACTTCGTCGAAAACGGGTCGATCTACTTGTTCCGGCCTAAGATTCTGCTTGAGGAAGACAATCGGATGGGCGGAAACATTGGAATCTTTTTGATGGAATTTTGGCAGTCTTTTGAAATTGATGAACCGGCCGATTGGAAACTAGTTCACACGCTTTTTCAGGTTTACCTTGGAGATGAATACGGACTGGATTAACGGCACTCGTACGGCTTAGGCGGGTTTTGGGCGCCAACTTTATAGGATTGAGTACTATGGACAGCGGTCGTTTAGTTTACATGAACGGGGAGTTTGTTTCCGAAAAGGACGCAAAAATCTCCATATTTGATTCAGCACTGATGTTTGGCGATATGGTTTTTGAAATGACTAGGTCGTTTAACAAGAAGCAGTTCAAATTGCGGGAGCATCTTGAGCGGTTGTATGCCGGAATCAAAATTCTCCGTATTCCTATCGGTCTCACCATCGATGAGATGGAACAGGCGTGCTACGAGACGATCGAAAAGAATGACCCGGCATTCAAGGCACATGATGAACATCGGTTGATGATCAATGTGAGTCGAGGTCCGCTTGGGATTTACGCCCCTGTCTTTGATAACAAAATTGAAGCGACAGTTGTCATTGCAGACTTTCCCTTAAAGTGGACTGTCGCCTACATGGCAAATCTTTTTGACGAAGGCATTAATGCCGTTATTACCAGCCAACGCGCTATTCCCGCTCAATTCTTGGAGCCGAAGATCAAGAACAGAAGTCGCATCCATTACCAGATGGCCAATATCGAAGCATCATTTTGGAAAGGCGACAACAATTGGGCGCTCATGTTGGATCAGGACGGCTTTATAGCAGAGGGAACCGGGGATAATTTTTTCATCGTAAAAGACGGTGTTGTGCTGAGCCCTGAAGGTAGAAATATTCTTCGCGGCATAAGCAGAGACTATATATTCGAATTGTGCGAGGAGATGGGCATCCCATATCGCAATTCGAACTTCGAGCCTTATGACGTATATTTGGCGGATGAAGCGTTTATGACGGGCACACCATTCTGTCTTCTACCGGTTACGTCATTGAATTACAATCCGATCGGCAATGCCGAGATGGGGCCTATCACCAAATCGTTGTTGGAGCGCTGGAGCGCAAATGTTGGTCTGGATATAGTCCAGCAGATTCGGGAGTACCATGACGAATGTTCGTCACTTGCGGTGGAGGCGCCGACGCCCTATCGGTTTAAATAAGCCACGAAAAGCCGAAGCTGAAGGATACAGGTCATGTCGGTTGACAATATCATGCCGACATTCATTCATTGGCAAAAAACCAATGGAGGTATTAAGGCGTATCCCTCGGCTCCGCCGCGCGTCATTGTCGGTGATACTTAGAGAAAACCGAAGGTCACCCATAACACGTTAGCGACGCGGCTAATGAGTGCTCTTAGAAACGTCGCTAGTGCGACAATATTTCCATTGATAGAAGCTGATTATTAAATGACTGATACTATTGCGCCGAAATATGGAGCCAATGAGCTCGAATACGTGACGAAAATGCTCCGCGGTGAAGATCCCGATGAGAGGTCTTGGCCGCAACGCTTCGAGGAGTCATTCGCGGAGAAATTAGGCGTCAAATACGCGATCGCCTGTAATTCCGGAACGTCGGGCCTGCACATGGCGATGTACGCAGCGGGTGTTGGCCCTGGTGACGAAGTGATTAGTCCGGCACTTACTGTTGTCATGGATGCTTATGCTGCAATCCACTTGGGGGCGGTTCCGGTCTTTGCAGATGTGGATCCAACTACCTGGAATATTGACCCAGAGGATGTGGAGCGCAAGATCACGTCCAAAACCAGAGCGATTCTGGTTGTGTCTTGGGCCGGCCTGCCCGTCGACATGGACCCCATCCTGGAGATTGCCGAACGAAACAATTTGTTGGTTGTTGAGGACTCGGCGCAGACCCTGCTCAGTACTTACAAAGGCCAGCAAGCTGGCACCATCGGTCATTTGGGTGTCTATAGTTTTGAGAGCAAGAAGCACATGACCTGTGGTTCGGAGGGAGGCATGGTCGTTTCCAGCGATCCCGAGCTGGCGACCCGGGCGCGGAAATTCGGTGGAATTGGCTATAAGCATATGACGGCAAATGCTGGCCGCACGCATCTGGCCATGTCGACGGTCCAAGACCCTGCTTATGAGCGTTTTGACACCATCGGCCTTAATTATCGGATGAATGAGATTAGTGCAGCGGTTGGGCTTGGCCAATTGGAGCGCCTCGAAGACATTATCGATCGTCGACAACGTGTGGCTAAGCTATTTGCCGATGTCGTTTCCGGATGTGATTGGATTAGGCCGCAAGCATTCCAACCAGACACCGTTAATTCCTACTATACATTTATTGTTGACTTTCTAGGTGAAGAGCAGCGCGGGGTAAGTTGGAAGGAATTCTACAACCGTTATCTGGAGCGTGGTGGCGATGGGTTCTATGGCGCCTGTATGATCCCCTACCTGGAACCGGCACTGAGAGGTAAGACCTTCGGCAATACCCATTGCGAACCTGGACTATGTCCCGTGGCGGAGGCGCTTCAGCAGCGGACGATGCAGTTTAAGACAAACTATAGAGAAATGCAGACTGCCGTGAAGAAAGTGAACCTGTTGGGTGAGCTTATCGATGAGATCGGGCGATGAGTGAAATCGCAGCGCACCGGTTTGGTATTGTCCAAGGGCGGCTGACAGAATCCCCGCCGGGGGAACTTCAATGGTTTCCGCAAGCGGCCTGGAGAGAAGAGTTTTCAACAGCCCAATCTCTGGGAATTGACTACATCGAATTGATCGCTGAGGTTGCGCACAATCCAGACAATCCGATTTGGTCGGACTCCGGTGTCAAAGAGATAATCGATCTTGTACATGCGCATGGGATGTCAGTTCATGCGGTATGCAACGATTTTATCGTGGGGCATAGCCTGATCGATGATTCTGAAGTGCTGCGGCAGAATATCAGGCTTATCGAGCGTGCTCGAATTCTCGGCACGGAGAAATACGTGCTGCCGCTGTTTGACGCAAGTGAGCTGACGCCCGATAACAAATTCGACTACGTTCCCGTCATCCAAACGATTGCCGATGAGGCTAACGATGTGGGTATGATTACGTGCCTCGAGACGATTTTGAACGGATCTGAACTCATAACGCTACTCAATCAGATAGACAGGCCGCATGTGGCGGCGGTCTATGATACGGGGAACCGAGTCGCGTTTGGGCATGACCTTGCTGGCGATATCCGGCTTCTTGGTGAACGCATTGCTCACGTTCACATTAAGGACAAGAATGCGGCGAATGAGAACGTCCTGCTTGGCACCGGGTTGGTGAATTTTGACTCGGTGTTTCAGGCTCTTCGGGATATCGCCTACGATGGGCCGTATACGTTCGAAACTTTTCGCGGTTCTGACCCGCTGCGCACAGCGACATACAACATGCAGGTTGTCAATTTCTTCCATGGCAACGCTGAGCGAATGACCTATGGATAAAATTCTGTTCATTGGGCTGGGTGGTGCTGGACAACGCCACCTCCGTATTTTTCATGAAAAATTTGGGGCGAATTCCCGATATCTGGCTTATCGATCAACCCGGCATACACCAGTCTTGAACGCTGATTTCTCAGTCAACGCAGAGGCGATACTCAAGGATTTATACGGCGTCGAGGACTTCCCCCAGTTGTCCGATGCATTTGCTGAGAAACCTGATCTATGCGTCATTTCTACGCCAAGTTCATTGCATATGGACACGGCCATCCTGGCGGCTGAGAACGGCACGGACATTTTGATCGAAAAACCCCTTTCCCACAGTTTGGACGGCATGGACCGCTTGCACGAGTTGGTCGTCGGTGGAAACCTTCGCTTTCTTGTTTCCTTCCAGCGTCGCTTCCATCCCTATATTGCCCGTGTGCGGGCGTTGATCGGTGCGGGACGGTTTGGAAAAATCGTGAACGCTGTGTTCACAGTGGCGTCGTATGTTCCCGATTGGCATCCCTATGAGGACTTTCGCCATCTGTACGCTTGTCGCGCGGACCTGGGTGGTGGCGTTCTATTGACGGAGATCCATGAACTTGATTTGTGTCGGTGGTTTTTCGGTTCGCCCACGCGTGTGGCATGCGTTGGCGGCAGCTATTCGAGCTATGGATTGGATGTGGAAGACACGGCTCATGTGTCCCTCGATTACGGTGAGTTTGGCGTCCAAGTGAATTTGAGTTTTATGCAGCAGACACCCAGGCGTGAGTTCTTCATCGAAGGCGAAAACGGGTACGCTGCATGGAACCAAGATGGCAATAGGCTGACCTTTCGCGACTATAAGAACGGCGATCACGAAGACTGGGCCAACCCCGATTTTCAAAATGACGATATGTTCATCGCTCAGGCGGACCATCTTCTCAATAATTTTGACCGAAAGGCAAGTGGCGGCAACGTCATGGACTCTTGGGCATCGGTGGCCTTGGTCGAAGCGGCAAAAGAGTCCATGCGCATTGGCGGGTTTGTCGCTCCCCGCGAATTTCCGTCCGGCGGAGAAGCCAAGTGACGGTTTTGGAGAGGTTTTCGCTGAGAGGCCAGTACGTTGTGATCACGGGCGGAGGCGGCTTTTTGGGTGGCAAGCACGCTGAAGCGGTGCTCGAGGCGGGCGGCGTGCCCGTTCTTTGGGATATAGATGAGGCGGCTCTGTCTCGGCAGCGCGACCGCCTCGTTGCGAAGTACGATGCGGCCATATTCGATCAGGTAGTGGACATAACAAACCCTGATGCCGTTCAGGCTTCTGGCGAGGCGGCTATCAAGGCGCACGGCGAGATTCATGTTCTCATCAACAATGCGGCCAATGATCCTAAAGTCGACGCTAGTGTCAGCCCCTCTTGGTCCCGCTTGGAAAATTTCCGGTTGGACATGTGGCATCACGATATGGCTGTCGGTCTGACGGGGGCGTTCCTATGTGCGCAATTCTTCGGTCCGCATATGGCTGCGCGGAAATCCGGCGTCATTCTCAATATCGCTTCGGATCTGAGTGTTATCGCGCCGGACCAACGCTTGTACCGCCAAGAGGAGATGGCGAAGGGTGATCAACCCGTCAAACCCGTCACCTACTCGGTCATCAAGCATGGGCTGATTGGCATGACCCGTTATCTGGCCGGGTACTGGGCCGCAGACGGCGTTCGGGCCAATGCCATATCGCCTGGTGGGGTTTATGTCGATCAACCGGACTCGTTCGTCCAGCGCCTTGAAAATCTCATTCCAATGGGGCGCATGGCGAACCAAGACGAATACAAAGCAGCTGTAGTCTTTTTATGTTCCGAGGCATCCTCTTACATGACCGGCCAGAACGTCGTTATCGATGGCGGCCGGACTGTGCTTTAGCCCGGTCAATCAGATAGCAAAGTGTCTGGGTATTGGTCAGGCGATTGTCAGCGTGGTTTTAAAGCAGGCTCGAGCCGAAAAGTTTAAATATCAAGATTAAAAGATTAAGATGATATATTCCCAATCGTATCAATACGATCAGATACCTAATTTAGTTTATAATATACTGTTAGTGGATACATCATAATACGGCACAATGCATATGAAAATTTCATCAGAGTGGCACGACCTGCCAGAAAAAATAGGTATTTGATCTTCTAGCAATGGCAAAGTACGGGCTCTCTTTGTTGAAAATAACACGGTACGACACCATCCAATTCAGCGAGGAAATTATGGAGGTCGACGTGTTTACAAAGTGGCCAGGAACAGTGCTCCGCTCGAGCATCATCGGGTCTTATGCTCGCGGTGATGTTAGCGCTGAGCGGCAAATCCAACTTTTTATGTTGCGCTTTGATAGGGAAGGCGCAGAGTAGTGCTACAGACTATTCGAAGGATGGGTCAAATTCTTGCTAGGTGTGGACGGCGGGAGCCCATGGTGATTCTTGGTGCGATGATCGTTGTTTCCGCCATGGAGAGCGTCGGCGTCGGCTTGCTTTTTCCTATTCTCAACGTGGTTCAAGATCCGTCCATTGTGGGTAGCAACAAGTATCTGTCTTGGTTCAGCGACATAATCGGTGTTGACGATCACATCGACTTTTCGATTGCACTGATGGTCGTGTTTATCGCGCTGTTTGTTCTCAAGAACGTTTTGTCGGTCGTGCTGACGTATCTCCAGGTCCGGTTCGCCGTTGGCAATAGCGCGGGCATGTCGGCGTCGCTGCTTCGCTCCTATGTTGCCGCGCCCTATCATTTTCACATCGATCGTGACGCCACGGATGCCATGGTGATTATCAACCAGTTGGTTGTTGAGGTATTTAGTAATTTCGTCCTGCCGATCTTCGCGCTGGCGACGGAGGTGTTGGCGACCATTGCAATCCTGGCCGTGTTATTATTGCTGGCTCCAAAGGTGACGCTCTATGCTGTCGTGGCGCTCGGGATCGGGATGGCCCTTTTCTACATTCTATTTCGTGAGCGATTTCGCCGCTACGGCGTGGAAAGCGTTACCGTGGCCAAAAATGCCCTGGCGTCACTCCGGGATGCCTTGAGTAGCGTTAAGGAAGCTAAAGTCTACGGTGTAGAAGAGTATTTCTGCCAACGTTACGAGGTGTTTCAACATCAGAACGCTCGTTTGACGGTGGCCATTGATACGCTGAACATTATTCCCCGTGCACTTATTGAGGCCGTGGCGATTTTCTCTCTGGGCCTGATTGTCATTGTCATTCTATTGAGCCACGGGAATGTAGAAAGCCTTCTTGCCGTTTTTGGTATATTCGCGTTGGCCGCATTGCGCATGCTTCCGGCAGCCAACAAGGTTCTCTTCAATCTGAATAAAATTCGGTTCTCCGGACCGCAAGTCGACGAGATTCTCGATGAAATCGAGCTATTTGGCGATTATTCGTTTCCTGAACGCGAGGAGGACACACTCTCCTCGGGCAGAGACGGATCGGGGGTCACATTGGAGAATGTGGATTACGCCTATCCCGGGACGGCCGTGCAAACGCTTCATAACGTAACTCTTCGGGCTTTAGAAGGCGATATCGTTGGCATTGTAGGGCCTTCCGGTGCAGGAAAGACAACCATCGCAAACATCATCTTGGGGCTGTTGCAACCGGATATGGGAGACGTCTGCGTCATGGGCGTAAAACTCGACTCCACGAATCTGGTCCCGTGGCGGAAAGTCGGCTACGTTCCCCAGACTGTCCACATCAACAACTGTTCCATGCGGGAGAATATCGCCTTTGGTGTGCCGCCCGACCAGATTGACGACGATATGGTGATGCGGGTGATCCGCTCCGCCCAGTTGGAAAAAGTCATTGGTGGCCTCCCGGAGGGGATTGAGACGATTATGGGGGAAGGCGGGATTAAGCTGTCCGGCGGGCAGCGCCAGCGGGTGGCCATTGCCCGGGCCCTCTATTTTGATCCGGATGTCCTGGTCATGGACGAGGCGACATCCGCTTTGGACAACGAAACGGAAGTGGACATCTCCCAATCTATCCGGTCGTTAGCGGGATCAAAGACAATTCTCATTATTGCTCATCGGCGCACCACCATCGAACAATGCAACAATATCATTTTTGTAAATAACGGTCGGATCGATGGGTATGGGCAGTTCAACGCGCTCCTTGAGACCAACTCCGATTTCAAGAAAATGATACTTGCGTCGACCAACGATCAGGTCGAGTAGGAAAGTAGGATCTCATGTATTGAAGATTCTTCTTGTCACCGAAAACTCCTATGCCGGCGGCATGGACTCATTCTTGACAGCGCTAATTAATAATTGGCCACAACCGGAAGACGAATTGTACTTGTTGTGCAATCAAGATCATCCGGGTTTGAGCGTCATTGCAAACCGGAGCAACCGCTCGTGCCAGTTCGTTGGTCATCGCATAATTCTCTTATGGCAGGTCCTGGCTGTTCTCGAGCGTTGGGGTGCGCCCGTCGTAATCCGCAAGATTTTTTCTGCCGGGCTGAGATACCCGTTTTTTGTCATCTACGTGTTTGCGATGGCTTTGCAGTTCCGCAAGTTCAGGGCAGAGCGCATGATGGCGGTCAGCGGAGGATATCCGGGCGGCGAAACCTGCCGCGCGGCTATTCTCGCGTGGAGATGGAGCGGATCGAAATCGCGGGCAATTTTGAATATCCATAATTTCGCGGTTTCGCCTCGACGTTGGCAGGCCTGGCCGGAACTTATCTTGGATCGGGCGATTGCACGGGCGAGCCGATTTCTAATTACCGTCTCGCATGCATGTGCAGATAGTTTCACTAAGCGTGAGGGCCTTGCCAATGCGGAAACCCGCATAATTTACAATGGCATTCAATCTCATGCACCGCAAGCCGATCACCAAGATGCAGTCCGCCTGAAGCTAGGAGTGCCTCACGGTGCACAGATGCTGATCATGCTCGGTACATACGAAGCGCGGAAGGGGCATGAGTTTTTGTTTCGCGCCCTTCGCCTCGCGATTGAGACAAATCCCAACGTGTTCCTTGTGGTTTGTGGCTACGGCCAGCAGGCCGACATGGATCGGGTCCGGGCGTTAGCCGACCAATTGAACGTGCGAGACCATGTGGCGCTGCATGGATTTCGTGAGGACGTGGCCGCGATGATTGCGGCCGCGGAGGTCATGATTGTGCCGTCACAGAAATTTGAGTCATTTGGGCTGACCGCCGTCGAGGCCATGGCAGTGGGTGTCCCGGTGATAGCGACAACGGTTGGTGGGTTGCCAGAAGTGCTTGACCACGGCGCGGCAGGCATTCTCGTGTCCCCGGACGATGAGGAAGAGTTGGCCTGGCAGATCAACACGCTGTTGAACGATCAGGCGCTCTATAATCGCCTGAGCGTCGCCGGCAAGGCCAGATACGTTGGCGAGTTTCAGGCCTCTCGAATGGCTTCTGATTATGCCCAGTTGTTGCTAAACGAGACGTTGGGCTAAGGACCAACGGCAACAGCATGAATGACATCTTGAAGAAAGTTATTGATACTTTTCAAATTTGACGCAGTTAGGTGAGAGTTGCACATCTTCAATGACGGCTTTTTATTTCGCAAGCTTGTGATATGCGTGGCGCGAGAGGGCCATGCCGATCTATCTCGCGTCAGCGACGGAGATCGGCGACATGCTGGAAGCATTGGACAACAGCCGCGCAGAACTCCTGGTTGACCGGAATGACGTCAGCGAGCTCGCCGACGCCATGGAGCTGTTGATCTCGCCGCAGCATATCCGAGAGGAAATTTTACGAGATCGCCGTTCCTAGGTCGCGGAGGCGTTCCCCGTGTCGCGGATGGCGGAAATCTATAAAATCGCGATCCGACGTGCCCGAACCGCCCAACTGGATTGAGAAGGTGCTCCCGGAGCCGACCGCCGTAATGAATGCTTCTTGGGAAACCTGGAGAGAATGTTGACTAGGACTGAACACTTATTTGGCACAAAGGCCGAAGTCCTTCAGAAACTATCGGCTATGGAGACGGGGCTATCGATTCCCTCGCTCATGTATTTCAAGGTCGCGAACTGGCAACGGAATTCAGCGATCATCCTGGATGCTATTGGGCGCCAGTTTGGGGAAAAGAGCGTTGCCGTGCGTTCAAGCGCAGTCAATGAGGATACGGCAGAACATTCGATGGCAGGTGCGTTTGAATCGCTACTTGATGTCTCCGCAGCCTCAGGCGCTGCACTAAGCCAGGCAATCGAGGAGGTTAATCAAACCTTGGACGATAACCCGGACAATCAAATTCTGATCCAGGAAATGGTCCAAGATCCAGAAGTCAGCGGTGTGATCCTCTCTCACTCCCTTACTGATGGTTCACCGTACATCGTAATAGACTATGATGACGAGTCGGGTCGCACCGATGCAGTGACCGGTGGTACGGGGATTCACAAGAGCGTTCTCGTATATCGGCACATTGAGGACGTCAGCATCCGTTCTCCCCGAATTCGGCTCATGGTCAATCTTGTGAGGCAGCTTGAAGCTATATTGGGCGACGTACCCATCGACATTGAGTTTGCCATCGACCGAGAGGGCATCGTTCATCTACTTCAGGTCCGGCGAATCACGACCGTGGGGACTTGGAATGCCGACGTCGAGAGCTTTGCGGTCAGGCGACTGCCCTATGTTGAGAGGTACGTGGCAGCTCTCAGCTGCAAGGCGCCAGGATTGGCCGGCTACAAATCGATCTTGGCCAGTATGCCGGATTGGAATCCGGCGGAAATCATCGGTCCTAAACCAAGACCACTTGCCGCATCGATCTATCGAGAGTTGGTGACGCGCGACATTTGGCGGAAGGCGCGGGAACATATGGGCTACCGCCACATGCTGCCTGTCGAGCTTATGGCCATGTTGGCGGGCAAACCCTACATCGATGTCCGTATCAGTTTTAACTCCTTTCTACCGAGAGATTTAAGCCTCAACGCCAGCGAGACGTTGGTCGATGCGTGGCTGGACCGTCTATCCGCGCATCCCGAATATCACGATAAGATTGAGTTTGAAGTTGTCCATACGTGCGCGGACTTCATGCTTGAAGATACATTTCAGGAACGATTTGGGGACTTGCTAGCGCCTGCAGAACGCAGTTTCTATTTCTCAGCTTTGAAGGCCCTTACAATCAAAATTCTCGATGACGGACCCAGTGGGACATTGGCGCGGGCGGAACGAGCGCTAGATAATTTCAAGGAAGAAAGTCATGCTTTCGACGATAGTCCGCCGGATACTGAAGCCCAGGCGCTCATGAAAATTCGGAACCTGATCGGGCTGTCACGGCGCGGTACGTTTCAGTTTTCCATTGCCGCCCGGCATGGATTTGTCGCCGAATCTTTTTTCCGATCCGCTGTGGCGAGAGGCGCCCTGTCGAAAGACCGGCACGCGGAGTTTGTGTTCTCGGTGGAGACGGTTCTTTCCGATCTTTCCCGGGACATGCAGCATGTCTTGGCCGGGGACATGGATGCCGCGTCGTTTTTGGATACCTATGGACATCTGCGGCCGGGGACCTACGATATCCTCTCTCCTTCCTACGCGGACCGAGAAGATTTGTTTATCGGCGCTCAGATAGTGAGTGCTGATGACAAGAAGGTATTCGCGTTGCACCCACGAGAGACCGCGCAATTAGATAAACTGTTTCGTGATTGTGGATATCCCCAGATGGACGGCACGCAATTCGTTGAATACGCGCGACGAGCCATTGTCGCAAGAGAAGCGCTTAAGTTCCGGTTCTCATGGTTCCTCTCCAAAGCCATTGATGCGATGGTATCTTGGGGCGATTGCTATGGCCTCAGCCGAGATGAGTTATCGTTCCTCTCATTGCCGGACATCCTGGATCTCCAGGTGATTCCGGCAATGAGAGGAACGGAAAAACAATTGAGCGAACGAGTTGAAGCTAGCCGCAATGAATGGCTCCAATGCGACGCCCTGAGGCTAAGCCACTTCATTCGGGATGTTGATGATGTTTTTGTCATGCCTGCCCATCGCAGCGCGCCGAATTTTGTCACCACCGACCGTATCGAAGGACCGATCGTGATCCTTGAGCCGAATCGTCAATACTTTATGCCCATTTTGGGGATGATTGTTTGCATCGAAAATGCGGATCCCGGATACGACTGGATCTTTACCAAGGGGATCAGCGGCCTGATCACGAAATTTGGTGGCGCCAACTCCCATATGGCAATTCGATGTGGAGAGCTTGGAATTCCTGCGGCGATCGGATGTGGAGAGGAGCTATTCGCCAGGTTATCTGCTGGTGGTGCGGTGATTCTCGATTGTTCAAACCACGCAGTTTTTCCTATTCACGTCGGATGACTGGGATGAAAACGATACGTTTTCTTTTTCACGGATGCCAATGACCAACCTACGGATCGGCCTTACCTCCCGAATGATAAAAGCGCCCCATTTTAATGAATGGCGGGATGCGCTTGCTCAAGATTGGGCGCGTCAACTACCGGTGCTCGTGCCGGATGGGCAGTGGGTCGCGCTGCCAAACATTGGCGCCGATGTAGTCGACTTTGCAAAACGTTGGTCAATCAACGCTGTCGTACTGACAGGCGGCGACGATATCGGTCGGACGCCGGCCCGCGACGAGACGGAAACCCGGCTCTTGGATTATGCATTGGAGTCGAGGCTTCCTGTCCTTGGGGTGTGCCGGGGGTTGCAATTCCTTCAACATTATTTTGGCGGGACCTTCAAAACTTGCTCCCGCGAGGCACACGTGAATGTTCGGCACGAGGTTATATCCTGTGGTCACCTGTCCGCGCTGGGTCCCGCCGGTACAGTTTTCACTGTGAACTCCTACCATGAGGTTGGTATTGCCAAGAATGATCTTGTCTCCGACCTTCAGTCAGCTGCTCTGGCTCGAGGTGGTGAGGTGGAGGCGGCAATTCATCGGACCTTACCGGTCATCGGCGTCATGTGGCATCCGGAGCGTAACGAGGCGGTTGCTGACGTGGATGTGAGATTGTTTCGCGACCTCTTCGGCAAAACGGTGGCTGGAACAACATGACGCGGCTCTGCAACATTGTTCTGTTTGCTATATTCCTCGGGTCGGGCGCCATACTCATGTATATTGTGATAGGACACGATCGGTTTCTGACCTCGGTCCTGCGGTCTGCTTTCTTTCTGGGTATTCCAACCCTGGGTCTTTCCGTGAGCATAGGCGCCCTGTTCCTCCCGGTGGAGATCAAATTGCCGCTCACGATAACGCTGACAAGCGCTATCATTGGTGTCTACGCCGCCGAACTGTATCTGACCCTCGACTCGACGTCGACCGTTGTCCTTCAAGGGGCGCCAGGAAACTTTGACACTCGAACCAAGTTTGAGGTGGTCACTGATATGCGGAAGTCAGGCTTGAAGGCTTATCCGGCGGTTCTGCCCGGGTATTTCCTAGAGACGCAATTGGATGGCACGCTTCGTTCGCCGTTAAGTGTCCGTGGACGGGAGGTGTTGCCGTTGGGTGGCGTGGCGCGAAGTGTGACGGTGCTCTGTAACGAGCCCGGATACTATGTGAAGTTCAAAAGTGACCGATATGGCTTCAACAATCCAGACCATGTCTGGGCGCACGGCTCAGTCGATGTGCTGGCAGTAGGTGATTCATTTACGCAGGGTTATTGTGTTGATCCGCAGCAGCAGTATATGTCGCTTATTCGTTCTGCGTTTCCGAAGACAGTAAATTTAGGCGTGAGCGGGAATGGTCCGTTGATGGAGTTCGCGGCCCTAGCGGAGTACGGCTCTCAATTGAGGCCGAAAGTTGTTCTGTGGTTTTTCTTTGAAGGAAACGATGTTCAAGGAAATCTGAAAGTGGAGCGCCGCAGCCCATTGTTGATGAACTATCTAAAGACTAGAGTCCGACAGCAATTGGCTGATTTTCACGATGAACTCGACCGTGCCTATCGAAACTTTATCGACCAACAGCTTCGTGCCGACCCGACATCGCGCGGCACTGATGCTGGGCCTCTCCAAGATGTGATTAGCTTTGTAGGATGTTCCCGTTTGCGGAGTAGATTGTTTGGGACCGAGGCTCATGGGGTTCTGGACTTCAAGTTATTCGAAGAAGTTATCAAGAATGCCGTGGCTCATACCAAATCCTGGGGTGGGAAGTTCTTGTTTGTCTATATCCCCACTTCTGCCCGGGTAATTAACCCTGAGAGCGCAAGGTCCCAGATGATTTTGTCGCAGGTCCGCAGAGGAGTTATCGACATCGTCACGCGATTGGGAATTGAGAAAATCGATCTCCTCTCAGCCGTGCAATCGCATCCTGACCCCTTATCTCTTTACCCATTTCGAAGCCACGGACACTTCAACAAGCGCGGCCATGCGATGGTCGCTCAACGTGTACTTAAAGTCGTTGATCGACTCCTGACCGAGTGAGGCATCTTGAAAGTTCAATATTGTAACCGCGACAAGGTCCAGGCGGATCTTGCGATAGCGGTGAATGAGCTGGAACTGAGTGGCAACTGTGTCATTCAAACCGTGGCAAACTTCGCATGAAAAAACTTACGATTATCGCGTTGATACTGAGTTTTGGGCTACTGGCCGTTGTTGTGCCAGTGGCCGTCAATCCCAATCTGCGCCACTCTCTGTTTCGGGTGGCAGGCGAGCTGCCAGGGCTTTTGACTTATTTACGATTGCGGTCTCCGGCCATCTCTCGAGATTTCGAAACGGCGGCGCACATTCTTCAGGGCCAACTGGACTTGGCAAAGGAACTATCGGGAGGGAACAACATCCTTTTGCCGATGCTAATGGCCAATACCAACTACATTGTTCGGCAAGTGAGTTTTAGCCAAGAGGCAGCGCATATGCTCCCGTACCTGCGGAATTTAGTTGCCTATCAGTCTGATCTGTTGCCAGCGCGCGTATGGTTGGCATCGGCCTATCTCTCCGTCGAGCCCGAACGCGCCCTCGAACACGCGGCGCGCGCCCAGAAGATCGCGCCCAATGACGAACGGCCTTATAGGATCGCCATCGACGCGCTCGTCCGGCTCGGAAAAATCGACGAAGCTAAGGCACAATGTGTGCGATATCGCGAAGCGCACCATCTCGGCGGCGGCCATCCCTATGAATATAATACGCTGTTCTATGGAACCGGGCCGAAGGCCTTTGGCCTTGAATTCCAATCGTCGGCGCCGCAAGGACCGTTCGTGCACCATCGAGGCATCACCATCGGAAAAGACGCCGCATATTCCTTCCTAGCACCGGAATCGGTCGACGTCGAAAGGCTGGTTGCACACATGAGCCTTGGCGGCGGGTTCACGATCCACCTGTCCAGGATTGATCTCTTTCATCAGGGAAAGCGCGTCCATTCGGTTCCCGGCGACAAGGCCATCATGACTGGCCGCCATGGCTTTGTTGATGGCGGAAGATATATCGCGACGGGCGAGGATTATGATGCGCTGACGATCCACCTCGGTTCAAATGAGGGACGGACGGTGGATCGCGTGGTTGTCATGGCCCGTTTCGATCGATTGGGCTTGGCGCCACATCCTGTGTGTGGGAGCTGAGGCAGCATGTATTTGAGACGTGTCCACGTCACCATTATCGGGGTGTTGTTGGTTTCCGCAGTCGTTGTGGGGTTGACCTTCGACTTGCACCGTATATGGCGTGTCGGGTACACGCGACTGTTTCTGGACGTGGAGCGAACGAACCTCCTTGCGCAAGATTTCCAGCGGGCCGTTCACCAGGTAAAACAACTTTTCACGGCGGACATGGTGAAGGGGTTGCCCATTGTGCGCCTCTACATCCCGCAGAAGGCGCAATCAAACCTCATGAGCAACCTGCCGGGCTCGGTCAAATCCTGGCAGAGAGGTTTCAAGATCTACCCGGACGGAAAACTGCGTCGAGTGAAGGTCCGTTATCGCGGTGATAATCCCGTCAATTGGATTCACGAAAAGAAGTCCATCAGGATCAAGCTTCGGAAAAAGCGGTTGATCGATGATATTCGCGTGTTCGACTACCTGAATATTCAGGAGCTGGACTTTCTCCAAGAGTACCTCGCTTACGCCGTGCACAAAGGGCTTGGCCTGGTGACACAGCACGCCCGACTTGTGGAGGTTTTTGTCAATGATCGCCCGTCGGGGGTTCATATCGAGGTTGAACGGCTCGATGAGAATTTCCTTCGCCGCAACGCCATCATGCCCGTCAATCTCTACAAGGGCGAACAGTACAATACGGAACGCGCATTCATGCGCGACACGGACCTGTTCAATGATCCGTCCCTGTGGCGGAAATTGGCGGTGTTCAATCAGCATCCAGTCGCCGATAACCGCGACCTACAGCGCTTGCTGACCAAGCTGCGCGGCGTCAGGCAGGGGACGACCCGTGTCGCGGACATTCAATCTGTCGCCCCAATCAAGTATTGGGCCCCGTTTTCGGCCTTCCAAGCCCTTGTGCAAAGTTGGAGGAACGATTCACAACACAACATGCGCATGATCAGCGACCCTTGGCGGGGCACAATCCGACCGCTGATCCATGATACGGTAGCGGCCTATCGTTCGGTGCAGTCCGTGGTTATTGATCGGGGTAGTCACGCATTGACGGATATCTACAACCAGTATCCGCCATTTCTTGCGGCCAAACATCGTTTTCTCAAAGAACAGATTGATGGGGGGGTGCTTCTCAGGATCGCCGAGGAAATGGACGTGGAATTGCCGCGCATTGCAAGTTCCGCGCGCCGGGACACGGGATTGTTCAGCAAGGTCACATTGTCGGGCGGGCGCATGTCCGATCCCGCCGTGTTCGCCGAGGAACACCGCTTGGTATTGGCGGGCATGAAACGGGTGCATGAGGAAATTCGCCGGCAAATCTATCAGACGCCAAACGCGCGTTGGGTTGCCGAGGATGGTGCGGTCAAACTCACGGTTGACGAGTTTAGCCCGCTCAGCGGTCTCGCCTTCGACCTTGCCGCCGGATCGCCGCTGCCCGAGCGGGTGGTTTGGGACTCAAACGGCGACGGCGAAATTTCCGATGGGGACCTGCCGATCCCGTTCACCGTTCGAAACGGCACGCTTCGCCTTCAATCTATTTTCTACGCCAACCGGGATGCGCGTGGGAACTTGTCCCCGACGGCCTTTCGCCTGCTTGGCGATGTGCCGATCAATGTTGCCGCGGCGCAAGGGCAAAACGGCCTTACCGGCGAGACCTTCACCCTAGACCGCGAGGATCGGTATGGACAGTCGCCGCATTCTTTGAACGCGCCCATTGTGCCGTCGGCGGCAAAAGAGCCCGTGCACTTGGCGGGGACAGTACATGTTCGTCACACGCGCACCTATGACGCGCCCGTGGTCATTCACAAGGGTGCCTCCATTATCATGGACGAGGGTGCGTCATTGGTCTTTCGGAATCGACTGAACGTGGCCGGGACGCGCGCAGAACCCGTCGTGGTCCGCCGTGCGCAAGGTTCCGGCCCTTGGGGGGCGTTCGCCGTGATCGGCGACGGCGCGAAAGGCAGCGAAATCCAACATCTCCACCTAAGTGGTGGTAGCGGCGAAGAGGTAGCCAACGTTAGGTTTATCGGCATGCTCTCTGTGCACGACGTTGCGAATGTCACCCTGCAGGGGATTGTATTGTCTGACAACGATACCTACGACGACATGATGCACGTCGTATACGGCAACGATATTCGAATCAAGGATTGTGTTTTTCGAGGCGCGCGCGCTGATGCCATCGACATCGATATTTCGACCGTGTCGGTTGAGGGCTGCTTCATTGATGATTCCGGTAACGATGCCTTGGATTTGATGGCATCACAGGCGTTGATCACGAACTCGAAGTTTGCGCGCTCGAGAGACAAGGGTATCTCTGTAGGCGAAGCCTCCCAACTCCTGCTGGCGAACTCAACGCTGGAGAACAATCATATCGGCATTGAATCAAAGGATGGCTCGCAGGCCTATGCCGTCCGGTCAAACTTCACGAGCAATGCCATTCAGCTCAACGCCTACAAGAAAAACTGGAAATACGATGACGGGGGCAAAATCGTCGTCAATAAGTCCCTGTTCCGTGGCGCCAAGAACAAGATGAGCGCGGACAAACGCTCTCATATCGTTAGCGCCGACAATGCAACGGGACCCAGTGAGGTTGTTCCAAAGGGGCGCGTCGACATTATAGATTCCAAGTGCGGCGAGAATTTGGATCCGATGCGGGCGTGCTCACCGGTGTTCCTTGACGAACTTGTTGCCAAGCTTAGGAAGTATGGCGTCTCAATTGCACCGGAACGGCGGGGTATCGTGCCGTGATCCCTGAAGTTACAGCTCGTCATTCGGATACGGAAGATTTCGCACGCTATGAGTTCAAATACGTCCTCACGGAACACCAGCGCCGCGAGATCGAGGCCGAGATCAGGCACTTCATGTCTTATGACGGCCACGTCCATGAAGAGTTGGAAAACAGCTACTTTGTGCGATCGCTGTATTTTGACGATGACGCCGCGCATCACTATTATGAGAAAATTGACGGCACGCGGAGCCGCCGCAAGTTTCGCATCCGAACCTACGCCACAACCTTTGCCGATGGTCTGCCCATTTATCTGGAACTGAAGGGCCGACACATCGACCGCACCTACAAACAGCGTATTCCCATTGCCTATGGGGATATCGGCATCTTTGCCGACGGTGATGATCCGGATGCGGTGAACGAGCGATACGCCGGCAAGTGGCTCGCGGAGCGGTTCCTCTTCGAATTCTTTCGCAGGCAACTGAAGCCGAAAGTTCTTGTGGATTACACTCGCCGGCCGTACGTAAGCACCTTCGACCTCAATTTTCGCGTCACCTTCGACAGCAAACTCTCGGCTTTGCCCGCCAAGACCTTGTTCCCGTCGGATGCGACGCGGGGCGTAAATTGTTTGGCAGGGCACACTGTTTTGGAGGTAAAATTTCACCGCCGGATACCGGTTTGGTTCCATCGGCTTCTCCAGAACTATAATCTCCGCCGGGTTTCCGTATCCAAGTTTTGTGTGGGGATGGAAGCTTGTGGCCTAGCGGTCAATCTTTCGTAACTGACGAGCACGATATATGGATCAGCTACAGAACACGTTAATTCAAGAAGGCCTGGCCTTCGTCTACCAACCCAAGGACATTGTACTGAACATGACCATGGGGTTCTGCCTCGGGTTGGTTATCAGTTTTGTCTATAAGGCTACGCACAAAGGATTGAGTTATTCCCAGTCCTTCATGCTGACAATCGTCTTTGTCACCTTCATCGTGTCCATGGTGATGATGGTCATCGGCAACAATCTGGCGCGCGCGTTCGCCTTGGTCGGCGCCTTATCGATCATTCGCTTTCGGACGGTCATCAAAGACACCAAGGATACGGCCTATGTCTTCATGGCTCTGGCCGGCGGCATGGCGGCGGGCACATCGAGTTATTTTCTCGCCGTTTCGGGGACCGTGATCTTTGTCGTGATCTCCTTCCTTCTGCACGTGACGAACTATGGATCGCTGTACAAGAGTGAATTCATTCTCCGGTTTCGATCGGCCCGCAGTGAGAACGACAATGGATACGCGGGACTGTTTGACCAGTACACGAAAACCGCCAGCCTCCTGCTGGTTGAACCCTCGGGAGATCAACTGAGCGCGCGTCTGACTTTTGATGTGGTCCTCAAGAAGGACCAAGATGCGCAAGCCTTCGGCGCTGCCGTATCCGAACTGGACGGGGTTTCCGAAGTGACCTTAGTGGCCTCGAAGTCAGACGTCGACTATTGATCCTCCGCTTCGGCAAGAGCCGTCGCCGCAGACGCGTCACTGATACCGGTGAAAAGTACATTCCGCACAAGTGAGCGCTTCAGTCCTTGATTAATTCAGTTGTCCGGCGTGCTCGGCAGGTACTCGCGGATCCCGTGCTGCGCCGGTGGCTGGTGCTTAAGGCGCTCGGGCGCGTGGCCACGCCGCCAGCGTTCGTGGCTCATCAGCCGCCTTATCTCTCGCCGGCAGCGCTTGAGGACGTTTGCCACGCCGATATCTCCTTGCCCGTTGCGCCGTTCGCCGCGCAGTTGCCGGATCATCCCATTACAATGGATTTGGCCGGCGCGCGGCCGGAGGTGACCCCTGAAGCGGCCGCCCGATTCTTCGATAACGCCCACGACGATCTGGAAACAACATTGTCGATGCATCGGTTCGCGTGGCTCCAAACCGCAGAGCCGTCTGCGGCCGCGCCATGGGTGGTCTTTCTATGGGAGGCCTGGTATGCGCGTTACATGGACGCCGTATCAGGTTGGCCGTGGCACCCCTATACGGCGGCGGAGCGCGCTATAAACCTGATCGATTTTTGCCAAGCACATGGCGCTGTAGATCAACTGTATAACTTTCCCCAGGCAATGGCGCTCCATACTAAGGCGATTGCGGCGCAACTGGAGTACTTCGGCGAACACAACACATCCAACCATCTCGCGAATAACGGCCGCGGGCTTTACCGGATTGGTCTGGAAATCAATGACGACAAGGTTGTGTCTTTGGGATGCGAGATTTTATTGGACGAGGCTGAGAGGATTCTGGCGCCGTCCGGCATCTTGAATGAGGGATCGAGCCACTATCATCTTCTGTACACTCAACGTTACATTGACGTCTGGTTCCATGCCGCGCGACACAAGCGGTCCGAACGTACCCAGTTTGCGGACATTGCCCAACGCATGCTGGCGGTTGCGGCGCATCTGGCTGTAAACGGCCGTTTCCCGTTGATCGGCGACATTTCGCCCGATTGCACCCCCCAATACCTTGAGGGTCTTTGGCAGGGCCTGGATGAACCGCTGGGATGGGTCGGCCGGCTTTCCAAGGAGGAGTGGCAAGACTTGAAGGCGCTTAGGGCTAGCGCATCATCAGTTGACTTTGACCAGCTTCGAAGGGATGGATGGTTGCGCCATCAACATGGCCGTTGGACAGGTCTTTGGCACTGCTCTCCCAAAGGCTGGTCCGCAATGCCCGGACATGGCCATCAGAACATCAGCAGCTTCGAGTTGGATTTCGATGGTGTTCCCTTGATCGTCGATCCTGGGCGTGATCGCTATGGTGATACGGACGTACGCCAAAAGTACGTCAAAGCATCAGCCCATTCGGGTCTGGTGTTGAATTCAACGTCGCCATATCCGCCCAACAAACCCTATTACGATGATGCTTTTCGCGAATCTATCTGCGGACCGGCACCGGAGATGTCCGTCGATGCGGACATGGTCAGCGTGTATCATACGGGATATTCACGGTTCTCAAACATTGGGGGTATCTCGCGAACCTGGAATTTCGGCGACGCGGCATTGACTATCAACGACCAGGTGGAAGGCCACGGGCAGGCGCAATTGACGCGAACGCTTCAAACGGCGCTGGAGCCCCGTGAAACGCCGCAAGGCATTGAGCTCACATCCGATCATCACCGGTTTCGAATTCGGTGGCTAGGAGAGCAGAATTTGAAAATCGAACCCCAGGACTTGTGGATCGCTTATGGCAAGAAGATGCTGGGTTGGCGTATCGAACTGAAGAATGAGGTCGCAATACCTCATCAGGCCCAGATCGTGATTGAGGCACTTTGAAATGTGCGGCTTCGTCGGTATATTCTCGCCACGGGCGCCGGTCTGTTCCCTGGGCGTGGATATTTCCGCCGGGATGGCGGCCATCCGTCATCGCGGCCCCGATGGGTCCGGGTTCTTCGAATCGCCTGATGATTTGTTCCAGGTTGGATTTCGCCGCCTTTCCATCATCGATATTGAAAACAGCCAGCAACCCATTCTGCATCCGAGCGGCGAACGGGTCATGGTCGGAAATGGCGAAATATACAACTACATCGAACTCCGCGAGCGCTTTGCCGATTTTCCCTACCAAACGTCGGGTGACATGGAGACAGTCTTGGCGGCCATGGATGAGCAAGGAGAAGCCTTCATCCAAGCATTAACCGGGATGTTTGCCCTCGGCATATTTGACATGCGCGAAAACCAACTAACATTGGCGCGGGATCATACAGGTATAAAACCGCTGTATTGGGCGTCCAGGCCGGATGGGGCCATTGGATTTTCCTCCGAAATTAAATCATTGTTCGCGTCCAATATCGTTTCGCCTGAAATCGATGAAGTCCAGGTCACAAGATACCTAGCGCAAGGATACGTTCCCGGGCCGGCTACCTTGTTCAAGGGTGTCAAGAAACTCGACCCGGGGTCTTTGCTCACGGTGGACCGACACGGTAAGCAGACCCATGAAACTTATTGGCACCCGACGGTGCCGACACCGGACGTACTGCGGCCGGAAGACGCTATGGATAGCCTCATGGAGAGCCTTCGAAAAAGTATTCGCCAGAACATGCAGGCCGATGTTCCGGTTGGCGCGCTCCTATCGGGTGGTCTTGACTCTGGTTTACTGGTCGCGTTGGCGTCCGAGGTCACCCCGCATCCCTTAACGACGTTGACGGTGCGTTTCGATGGGGCCGGATATGACGAGGCGCCATTGGCGCGAATGGTTGCCGAGCGTTATGGGACCGACCACCACGAGGTTACTATCGGTCGGAACGCAGCGGATGAAACATTAGTCGACGCCGTCTGGCATCTTGGTGAGCCGCTGTACGACGCTGCGTTGGTTCCGAACTATATCATTCAAAAAGAAATGTCCCGGCATGCAAAAGTGTCACTCAACGGAACTGGTGGAGATGAGTTGTTTGCCGGTTATGACCGATACTTCCCGACTTCTATTGAGCGCCAATACGGCCTTGTGCCCAAATGGGCCCGCGCAGGTATTGTTGAGCCATTGATAGCGAAACTCTCCCCAATGACAGCATGGAAACTTAGGCGTGCTGAAAAGTTTCGCTCCGACCCTGGTGGATACCTGTTTGACCATTGCACTCCATTTCCCGATGTGATGCTTGATATGATCGGCCACAAGAGCCGGACGGAAACCGTCGCACAGCGGAAATATTTCGCCGATCATACTGGTGAGCCCCAGTCGGGAATGCTTTACGCTGATGTCAAGACATACCTACCGGATGACCTTCTGACGCTTTTGGACCGGACGTCGATGGCCGCAGGCGTGGAGGGACGTGTCCCGTTTTTAGACCATACGTTGGTTGGATATGCCTTGTCATTGCCGCGCAGCTTAAGGACGCCAAATGGATTGGCTAAGGAACTTGAACGGACGTTAGCGGCGCCATATCTGCCGGAGCCGCTTTTGAGCGCCCCCAAGCAAGGGTTTACATCACCTGTACCTGTTTGGATGACCGGCTCTTTCTCCCAAGCCGCCAACCGGCTCCTCACGAGGCCCCAGGCCTTAGAGCGCGGTTGGTGGAATGCGTCGGGCATATCCAATATGTTCGCCAACCCAGGGAAGCACGGGTACCGCATATACGCGCTTCTTGCCCTTGAATTGACAGCGGCTCTGTATGTCGACCGTGGGGACTTCAATGATATGCCAGGGTTGTCTCTGACCGACTTTGCCCGGTCCGTTTAAATGCGTTTCACCGGCCGAACACTTTAAAATGAACAACCTCAAACCTATACGTGATGTCGCGGTCGTTATGCCGGCCTACCAGGCAGGCGACACGATTAAGCGGGCCCTCGACAGCATTGCCAAGCAAACCGTGGCTCCCCGGGAAGTCATCGTTATTGATGACGGGTCGACTGACGGCACGTTCGAACAGGCTATGGAAATGTCGAAACGACTTGGCGACACGAACCTCATTGTCCGACGCCAGGAAAACTTGGGCCCGGGGGCCGCCCGAAACGCCGCCGTGACAAACGCACGTGCACAATTGCTGGCTTTTCTGGATGCCGACGATGAATGGCTTCCCACTCATCTTGAAGCGAGTTTGAAGTTCTTCGATACCACGGACTGCACGATGACGTGCCATAATGAATGGCGTGTTGAGAACGGCATCGCAACGCTCAACGACTGCTTTGCACGGCGCCGGGAGCGCGACTCGGCGTTTGTGGCGATTTACAGGAAGGGCTGCATCAGTACGTCCACAGTTGTTGTGCGCCGCGATCATGTCGTCGCCTGTGGCGGGTTTGATCCGGATCTCGCCAACGGCCAAGACGTCGATCTTTGGCTGGCTGTCCTGGCACGCGATGATGCTAAGTTGCATGCGTTCGAGGACCCGCTTAGCAGATACTTTATTCGACCGGGAAGTATCGATTCGCATACAGCCCGCCGACGCAAGTTTCATCAGCGCATTGCCTACCGATGGGCGTGGCGCGTGACGGTGGAACCTGATGGCAGGTTGCGTTCCGTATGGTTTCGGATCACAGCGATTGAGTATGAGGCTGTTCGGGCGCATATTACGGCCGGTGCCTACGCTACCGCGATGGTATCGCTATTTCGATATCCCATTAACTTGGTTAGAACTACGAAGGCAGCCTTTCGACGTCAGAGCTTGCGCGAGAATTTTTTGAGCGCCGGTGATCACGGGCCTGGAGACGTGGATTGAGATTTTGGAACCGGCCGTTAGTCGTTGCTTCTAATCGTTGGCTCGCCGCTTTACGGAAGCCTTCAGGCGCTTATAACTTTGCTGGCATAGGTCATGACATTTTTGCGTAAATGGTGCGAGATAGTTGCCTATGGATGGATCTGTCTCATTCTGGCCCTTTATTTGATCCAGTTCGAGGAGATAGTGGTGGCGCTTCTCTCCTCAATTCTAAACTTCTAATGAAGCCTCGCGGTTGAGTAGATAGATGAATGACGTAATGCCGATCAATAATCCACCGTTGTCTAAGCGTGTCTTAGTGGTGGGTGGGTTGGTTGGCTTGGCCGTCAGCCTCATTCTGATCCTAACGCGTTCTCATGCGCTTAATTTCAGCAATGCTCTTCTCGCCATCGCGATTGCCGGAGTCGGTTTGGCACCCAGCCTGTACTATTTAGCACAATCGCCGAAGCAGCGGGAAGTCATCCCCGTGATGGCTCTGACGGGTCTGTTTTATGCTGTGTTTTTTGGATTGTCGACATTTGGCTCTGGATATCTGATAACGCCCGACCAACCGGGAATTCAATTCTACAACGGTGTTCGGGTTCCAGAGATTAGTGTCATGGCACAGCTTGTTGGACTTGTCGGCATCAGCGCTATGATCGGCGTATGGGGTGTTTTCAGGCCGATCTTCAACAGACGAGTTCCAGTAGTTCCCTTGGTGTTTGATTTAACATCTCATCGTCAACGTCGCGCACTTGTGGGATTGGCGTGGGTCTTGGCGCTTTCGAATATCGCCTATTGGCATGTTCTCTTCGTCAGACAGCTTCCTTCAGTCGGCCAATTGCTCCAACCAGCGGGATTCGCCGCATTTGCAATCTTCTATATTCTCTGGCGGCGGAAAGAACTCTCTCGCTGGCAAATAGTGTCCTACTTTTGGATTTCGGTACCGGTCTGGTTTATGGGTATCGTTGGTTCAGGCTTGATCACGGGTGTTATCTTGGTGCTTGTCTTTGCCCTTGCGGTTAACCTGGGGATAACTGGCCGCATTCCCTGGAAGTTGCCCCTAGCGAGCTTTGTCGTAGTGTTGCTGGTATATCCGCATCTTGAGGATTATCGGAATCAGTCCTGGCAGACCGGCAACGCAATCCAGAAATTAGATCCCTCTGCGAATGTGGTGGAGCGAGTTGTCGAGTTGGTTATTTTTGTGGCCAAGAAAACCAGGACGGACGGGTTAGGATCTAAGAAACGGGATGACGTGCCTTTTGACAGATTGGTCCGTCGGATCTCCCATATTCTTATGTTTACGCATGTCGTGCAGAGCACGCCCAGTCAGGTGCCGTTCTGGGATGGCGCGACTTATCGCACCCTGATCACGGGATGGGTGCCGCGAATTGTCTGGCCCGAAAAACCTGAAGAGCGCTGGGGAAATGCCTTCGGCAACCGCTATGGAATTCTGGGCGCAAGCGATCCTCACATGTCCGTTAATATTCCATGGATGACGGAGCTATATGCGAATTATGGCGCTAGGGGCGTAGTTTTGGGAATGGCCATGATTGGGATTTTCATGGCGCTAGTGGATCGCTTGATAAATTCACCTGGCGCGAGCCTGGCGAGTAGCGCGATCGCGGCCGCCGCGCTGTTTCCGTTGTTCTATCAGGAATCAAACTTCACTGTGATGACAGGCAGCTTGCTCCCTCTGGTTCTCGCGCTTTGGATCTTTTTCCGATATGGGTTGGCACTCTGGTGTCGCTACGACAGGCCCTGATGGCATCTACCCCAAACATGGATCACCAGAAAATATCTGCCGCTGCTTGTGTTCCGATTTGGCGTGTCGCCCTCAGCGCATTGAATAATCAGAAAATGATTGCTCGGATGTGCTGGACAACGAACTCCCGAGAGTCATGTCATAGGGATGGCTGTGGTCAACGAACAAACGTTACCCAATATTGCCATCATCACCGGAGTCACGGGCCAAGACGGTGCTTACCTTGCCGATTTTCTCCTCTCTAAAGGTTATGTGGTTCACGGACTAAGGCGTCGCGCGTCATCGTTTAACACTTGGCGTATAGACCATCTGTTCAAAGACGTGCACGAAAAAGGCGTCAACTTCTATCTTCACCATGCAGATCTAACAGATGCAACCGCGCGGTGATCAGCTTGGATAGCGGATCGCCCGACGTCGGAAGACTCCTTCGTTTGAGGCCAAGGACATTTTTCTTCCCTTGATCACGAGGGTTTTGAGCGCTCTTTAAGATGCGCAGATGGATTTGAATTTGCTTCAAACGTAGGTCTTCCGGTAAGCCAAAGTTGACTCTAGGCCGTAGAGTGAATCCAAGCATTTAATAAAGCGCTGCAATGTCGTCATTGGTGCCGTACAGGCCATGATCCGCGTAGCGCCGTCTGGGCTGACTGCTTTCACCTGGATAAATCGCGGCCCCCGTCCTGTTGCCGACGGGGCGTCAGCATCGGAGATTGAGTTGGCATAGATTTTGGCCTCTGCCCGGGATTTTTTTGGCGGGATGGTGCTTTATTTGAGACAATTTTACGGGTTCATGATACCGCTAATCAACAAAATCCTTGAAACCTCTCGGTGAAACGATGAGTGCCTTTCGTCATATTGCCTCCCCACCACTACGGTTCTTAAATCGCTTGGGAACGTTTGGTCGTAAGCGGACATCGGCTTTTCGTATGCTGCTTCTTCATGGCATCGAGGATCACGAGCACGACGCTTTTGATCGATTGGTTGCCTACGTGGTGAGGGAGCACGGCGTTATTTCTCCGGCAGAAGCCGTTAGTGGGGCCGCGGATCAAGGCGTCGTGCGGCCGGCTTGGTGCTTGCCATGCTTGTTCACATTCGACGATGGTTTCGCATCCAACTTCGAAGTTGCGATGTCGGTCCTTGATCGCCATAACGTCAAAGCTCTGTTTTTTGTGTGTCCGGGTTTGATCGAACTCGAGGGCGATGTGCAGCGTCGAGCAATTGCTCGGCAGATGTTTCAAGGTCGGATCGAGGCTGGAGATCTGCCGACGAGCATGCGTTTGATGAATTGGGATGAGCTTCGCAGTCTCAAGGCGCGGGGCCATGTGATCGGTTGTCATGGCATGCGGCATCGACGGCTGACGGAGGTCGATAATGAAGAGTTGATTGAGGAAGTTGATGCGGCCGGAGACCTTTTGGATGCGCGCCTTGCACAGGAGACAGATTGGTATGCGTACGCATTCGGTGACATCGGAAGCATCGATCGCTCAGCAATTGAAGCGATTTCGCGTCGCTTTCGGTACTGCCGTAGTGGCATTCGCGGGGCCAATGGGAGCCAAACGAACCGAATGGCGTTCTGCGCCGATTCATTGTCGCCCAATGCGCCATTGAGCTATCAGAAACTGCTTATCGAAGGCGCCGTTGATATCGTGTACGGGCGGCGGCGGCGCGTCCTCGAGGCGTTCGCGGCTAAAGCCGCAATAAACTGAGGGCGCATAAGCGGTGTTCATAGCTTATCTACTCTTGATGTTGGCCGGCGCCCTTGGTGCGGGCACTATGATCCTTCGAGTAGTAGGTCTGACTGACCGGTTCGCATTTTCTGAACTTTGTGCGCTGGGTTTTGCGCTCGGAGTTGGTGCCATAGGCTGGACCACGTTCTTTCTTGCCGCGTACGGGTCCCTGAGCACTCTTTCCTTGTCGATGGCGCTTGGTCTTATGGTTCCTGGTCTGGTGCTACTGGTGAGTGCCTTCCGGAAACAAAATTTGGAGTGTGATTTCGAACCCGAGCCGTTTTTATCAACTTTGTCGACTGTCCGAGTGGCGCTCGGTATTGGTATTGCGCTTGTGTTGGGTGGTGACTTGCTCGAGGGACTGGCACCTCCGGCAGATGCTGATTCTCTGGCGTATCATTTTACCTTACCGAAGGCTATTCTTGCCGAGGGCCGCCTGATCCCAATTTATCAGGCTATGGAGGGCACTATCCCTCTACTCCTGCAAATGACCTATCTGGTGGCTTTGGGCACAGGGGGCGAGAGCACGATGACCCTTTGGACGATGGTAACTGGGTGGGGATGCTCGGCCATGGTTTATGTAACGTCGCGACGCTATCTTTGCCTCGATTGGTCCTTGGCAGTTACGCTTGTATTTTTGACTACCCCTGCGGTCGTTTACGGGGCGGGCAGCGGTCAGATTGAGGTGCGGAATGCCATGTTTGTACTTGCCGCCGTGCTGCTTGTGGCAGAAGCTCGGCGAACCGCCGCCCTCCGATACACGATCATTGCGGGCGTGGCGGCGGGCTTGTTCATGGCCAGCAAGTACACGGGCCTGATCTTTGCGTTTGCGTGTGGTTGCATGGTCCTCCTGCAGAGACGCTGGCTAATCCACGGCGTCTTTTTCAGTATGGTATTGTTGGCTGTGGGCATACAATGGTACGTGTGGAACTACCTGAACACGGGTGATCCCATTTTCCCGCTTCTTTATGGCCTTGCCGAATATCGACCACAGGCAATATGGGACGCAGATATTCACGCAGTCTACAAGAGCGGTATTACCGAGAAAGCGGTTCCGGCAAACTTATTCTGGTCTTTTGGTTATCCGCTAAAGGCAACGCTGGACGCGCATCATACATTTGAGTCATTGCGGGTTGGATTTGGACCTATGGCATTGGTTCTCCTTCCGTTCAGTTGTGTAGGATTGTGGCTGAATCGCAGGGGCCTTTGGAGGCATCCTTTGTTCGTTTTCGCAGGGGCATGCGTGATTGCCTACATGATCTGGTTTTTCGTTGGCCCATCGCAAAGATTGCGCCATTTGTTGCCGCTCTATCCCCTATTGCTGATCTGTTTCGCGGTCGCAGCCGTCCGGGCAGCTTCCCGAGTGCCGATGATCGCTCTGCCATTGAAAGTAGCTTGCGCGGCTGTGATCGGTATTCAACTGGCCGGCGTGGCAGTATTTATGGGGAACTACCTCGTCTATCACATCTCGGGCGAAGACGATGAGTCTTTCCTTTTACGTAACGTGTCGGAATATAACGCCGTTATTGCCGTGCGGCCCCACCTTGGCGCCAGTGATCGTGTTTTGGTTTCCAACCGGCAACTTGTCTACCATATCGATACACCAGTTTTTTATGCCAATAAGATGCAACAGGCTGTCGTTGCCATTCATCCAAAAGCAACGAACCCGCGAAAATTATGGGAACAACTTAGGGCTCAGAACATAACCCACGGACTTCTTCCTTTTTCATTGGAATCATCAGATGCGGAAGGAAAAAGCATTACTATGCGAAACTATTTTCTAATGGCAATGAGGTTGTTGGAGTTGAAGTGCCTGGTGGTCATTGAAAAGGCTTCGGCGACACAAATAGTATCGCGAACCTTGCCGGCGTTGGGGTCGAGTATTACGGAGTTTTCACTAGCGAAGTTCACGCCGGAAACGTGTCTGTACACCAACAGCCGGTGACACGCCGCCTCCGCGGAATCGGTTTTAAAAGCGAACGCTTGTCGAATAATTTGGTCCATCACATCTGAGAGAAATAATGAGTGCTCCTAATATTCCCCCTGTAAACGATGAAGAAAGATCTCGATGGCCCGCCCATGGCGTTGTTAAGCTGGAGAAGCCATTCATTGACGCGCGCGGCATAATCCAGCCCCTCGTCGATGAGATGATGCGATCTGCGGTCATGATCAAATCCAAGGCGGGTTCCATTCGCGCCAATCATTATCATAAGACCGACTGGCACTACTG
>MDTA01033742.1_pt1 | contig 37301 bp, 29 predicted proteins | sample 811151 | NCBI WGS metagenome assembly MDTA01 (sample SAMN05326648, study PRJNA326480) | marine metagenome | isolation source: seawater | place: Indian Ocean: South | collected 2010
AAAACGGAATGAGCGGTCACGATCACCCGGAACAGGCGGTCACGTTCAAACGGAATGGGCGGTCACGATGGGCCGGAATATGCACACCTGACGCAGGATCATCGCAGGGAGGCGATCACGCGCGTATTCAATTGAGGCAGGAGTGTGGTTCAGAGTCGGAAATTGCTTAGGGAGATGGGTAGTCAACGAATGAGTCCAGGTAATGGCGCACCGACGCCAGGTCCTGAATCATTCGTTGCAACCCAGATTCCCCGGCAAAGGCTCTGTTCGGTTTTCTGATCCACGCGTTTGCCCGCGATTCTTCGGAATAAAGAATTCGCAGGTTCTTATAGATGCCGAGGACATAGGATATTCGCATCAGCGTCCCTTCGGGCACGGTCGGACCCTGTCCGGCCCGCCATTGCTGGTACAGAGAAGGTGAAGGGTTTCCCAAAAGCTCCTTCTCTTCCTGTTCTGTGAGGTCCCAGGCATCGCTGATATTGAAAAAGGCCTTCAAGGCAATCCTGGAAACTTCTGAATTATCGATCCCTGTTTTCTGTCGCTCTGTCTCTGGGGGCATGTGTCCACTCCTGATATTGATTGCCGTCAGGAAATCGTAGGCTTGTATGATCAAATACTCCAGTCATCGGTCATCTGATATTGGTTCACCCAAGCATGGGGGGCAGAAGTAGTTCCGTTTTCTTTAGTGGGGCTTGTAATGCGGATTATCTGTTGTTGCACAAAAGGGTCTTCGTCGCTGCGCTCCTCTAATAATCCAGTGGGTTGAGGTAGATATCCCAGTGGTTTTTCGCGAAGCGGACTTAAATAAGTCTGAGAAAGTCCATATATAATATCAAGGGTCAAAAGTTATACTTTGTTTTTATATATTAATAAAACAACAACGAAATATTTTGGCCCTAAAGACATAAATCGGTTGTGGGTAAGTCAAGAGTGGCGATAAATGGCAACTATACGCAAAGTCGATAAACTTTGCGTATAGTGAAGTCACGATTATGGATGGTACTATAAACGGCCAGCCTATTTTAGAAGTCGTTTAACATCCTCTGGAGAAAGTCCGTTCTCGCGCATGAGCCTTCGCAACTCTTCTTCAGGACTTAATTCATCCTCATATTTACCTGTGTCTAGATTAAACCAGTTGTTATCAGCAATTAAGATATCTGATACGCGCCTGTCACCCGTATAACTAGCTTTTGCTCTTTGCTGTACCTGGCTAACCAAGCACTGCTTGCCGCCGGATTCCCCATGATTTATAAAAACGACGGTATCTCTCAAGTCATCGGTATAGCCAGCAAGATTAAAGATATAGTCGAGCAGCTTTGCCTGGTCCCCGTGGGCAGAGTAATAAGGCGACATTTCCACCACATCGGCTCTCGGTGAGCTGATTTCAGGATTTTGCGCGTCCAGCAGAAACTGCTTGCCCGCAGATCCGGCTGACATAAAGCCAGTCGTCACAAGAGTATTCTTGGGATCCCCACCCAAGTGATCCAAATAATATTTGGCGGGCCCGTGGTCGCACATACCGGAGCTGGCAATGATTACGTCAGCATTCTCAATTGCCGGTTTGGGTTTGTCGGCTCCCCCTTTGACGGGAGTAAGCTCCAGACTGCCTAATCTGACAGAGTGCCCTTTACCCAGTTCTGCAAAGATCTGGGAAAGCTCGTCACCGCTCATACCGAGGCGCGCCGGAAGCTCCCCGTTAAAATACTGATACTTACCATTACAGACCCGAGAACTAAGGTGTTTGCCATATACTTCACAGATCTTTGTGGCCAGCCCGCTGTGTAAGGCAACTCGGAGGGGGCGTGGTCCGGTAAACATTGGCTCATCATCCGATGAGTCGTCTACGGTTAGCCAGATAAGGTCAGCAATGATCTCCTGAGTCCGGTGGAAAGAGAATGCCGGCAGCAATACTTTTCCACCCTTTGTGTAAACCGTGTGCTCAATCGTCTCCGAGAGGCGCTCAAGCCGTTTGTGAGCCATTTTGTACTCGACGGGGCGAACAGTGTTGCCGTAGGTCGACTCAACTACCAGATAATCCGCATTAGGGTACGGCTCAAAACCATCCTTGAGGAGTGGCAAGTAACAGTTATCCTTGTCCTGGCAACCGATGTCGCCACTAAAGCAGATACTGCGTAGTTTGGTTGGCTCCCCGTCATCCGTATCCACTTGCCAACGGATAGATAGCATCGCCGCACCAAGGACGTGACTGCTGCGCATGTAGCTGACGCTGAGTCCATCCTCGAGTCTTAAAGTTTTTCTCCAGTTAAAGCTGCCTTCGTCCACCGCGTGCCAGCGGATCTGATCAACGTGTCTTTGTGTGTATTCGGTGTGGCCCTGATTGGCGGAATCTTGCAATAGCAGCTTGGCGATGTCACGGGTTGCAGCTGTGCAGTAGACCCAACCTTTAAATCCCTCTTCTACGAGTCTGGGGATCAGGCCGCAGTGATCAATGTGAGCGTGGGTGAGAAGGACATACTGGATATCAGCTGGGACAAATGGGAACTTCTCGTAATTCCTGAATTCAGCCTCGTGGGGCCCCTGATGCATCCCGCAGTCTACGAGGAGTTGCGTGCCAGTGGCCTCATGCTTGAGCCATGCGCAGGATCCCGTTACACCATTAATTGCGCCGACGAATTTGACCTTCATAATTTTTTCCTCAGTCTGGTTAGTTGTGATTCCGGACGTGCTCGTGTCGTCCGATAACCAGAATCTGCGAGTGCAATGCACTACCAACCCGCTGAGCAAAAAATTTCTATTTTTTTCGGAAGAAATTCAGAAGATCATCAAATTCATGGGCTTCTGCGAGCTTCCGGTCCACCTCGGCTTTGAGTGCGAGTAGTTCGGGCGTTCCGCAAGATATTTGAGAAGAGAGGTTTTGGGCCCGCTCCCAATCGCCTTCGATGTAGGCCAAGAGAAAGGAGTCCCCGGGGTCCAGGGCCGTGGCCTGAGAAAGGAGCGTGTAGAGGAGGTCTGAGTTGTTTCCCAGTGCAACCTGAGGCAGCACAGAAAACGGATTCGGTAGGAGTTCAGTGTATAGGTCACGTCGAGGGTCAGATAGAAAAGCGGCCAACTCATTAACCTCATTCGATTGAAAGGCCTGACCCAGGAGAGAATTCCGGTTTTTCAGTATTTCTCTAACTGTATTGGCGCACTGCGACCGGTATTCAAAGTTCTCAAAAATTTTCTTGGTGTTCGCCGTGTTAGGAAAAATTGCATTCAAAATGAGAGCGTTGTGCAAGACAGATTCTTGGCCGGGCTTTAAATAAATCCCATCCCTTTGCACCTTCGGATCTCGGTCGACAGTGATTAACTCGTTACGGACAAAGGAGTTAGCCTTATTCTTTAGGAAGGGGCTTTCCGTGGCTACCTGCACGCCAAAGAGTTTGTAGATCGCCTCAGGAATAGTCAGCCCTTTAGCGATCACAAGCATGCTCCCGAAGCAGTTCGCCAGTTTTCTTTTGTGCAAGCTCGTGTTGCGTAAGTTCCACGGACGCAATGCGCTGGGCAATCTCAAACCAGCGCGAACTCTCGCCGCAGTATGGCTCATAAGTGGACGAGTATTGCTCAATAACACCGATGCAATAGCCCGCTCTCATTGCCTCGGACAACGATGTTCGGTAAGCGGCAAGATAGCCGGTCTCTGCCTGAGAGGTAAAGATATCCATGGCCTCTTTGCAGGACTCTACAAGAAAAGCGGAGTTTTGCAGCTGGAACGGAGGTTCCTTCGCAAGAGGAGCCTGCGAGGGCACAAGCATAATCATTACAAAAAGCAGGGGGGAGAGTTTCACATCGGCTCCTTGCCAGTTTCCGGTTTCAGCGTCGGGGGCTCAGGGGAATCATCTGAACTTTTTTCGGTATTATTTGAGGCATATTCATCAGAAGCCATCTCAGAGGCTCCGCGGGAGAAGAGCGGACGGAGCGGCGTCGCCCCATAAATCACGGCAAGAAAGAGGCCTGTGAGGCCATAAGTGAGGAGGTCCTCATAGCCACCGGTTAGAGCTGGGTCGCTTTCAATAATTTCTGGATCAAAATATGCCGCTGACAAAAATAGCGCCAATACCGCAACACAGATCAGGGTCGTATATGTGAGTGAGAAAGAAAAACGTTTTACGAGCGCCCAACCGGAAAGTCCGCTTTGGCCACCTCTCCGAAAGAAGCGCCAGGACACCACACCAAGCAAAATCAATGAAACCACATCCGCAAGGGCCAGATCATCCTGGCTGAACGTGTACTCAAAGGGTGCAGAGAGCAGTGCGAGCAGTGTTAAGGCTGCAATCAGGGCCGTCAGTAGATAAAAACTGAGGAGAGTCAGCACTCGGGCTGTGTGGCCAATGGCGAGGCTAACCTTGTCGAAAAATTGGGGCATAGGCATGTCTTTGGTTAATAGGAAGCGAGGCGACCAAACTATTCCGGACAACAGCAAAAACGAGAATGGTACATCCACAAGATCGACCTTACCACCCCGCCCAAATCTGATCTGGGTCTCCAGACCTTTTGTAGTCCAAAAGCCCTACTTTTAATTTATTTTAGTTTATAAATTAAAGTTTGGGTCTGAATCTGTCGGTATTATTATATAGTTAATGTCAGTAATTATCTGGAAGGGTTAGGTTTTATATTATAGATATGTGAATAAAGTGCGCTGGGTGGCCAGCTATGTTTTTCGAAGCCCGAAACCTATCGGTTTTCGGTCTCGCAAAACGCTGGTGCTCAAACCCGGTGGGTTCTGCGCAATAAAACAATAAAAAGGAGATATACGATGAAAAATAAAAATTATTACAGAAAAGGCGGAAGGCCAAAAAAGTCGGAAGATGAAAAAAGAAAACCTGTTCTTACTCTGAGACTGAATAGATGGGAGCGATCCAGGTTAAGGGATCTAATGATAAAAGAGGGATGGGGTAGTGATAAGGCATCTTTCGTTAGATGGCTTTTATTAAGGGAGTCTTCGGCCGACCCGATTGATAAAGAAAAGTTGGAAAAATTGCTTTGGGCAATTCAGCAAGTGCTTTTGTACGGCGAAAGCAATACTTCTGAAGATCATAAGGATGTCTTCAGAGCGGCAAACGAAATGCTTAGATCGTTTGCCGGTAATATGTATCAAAAAAGGAAGAACGTGAGTCATGATACATCGCAAGCTTTCGTACCGTAACTCATCCGGGAAAACACTGCGCTATATCTATCGGGGTGATGGGCATGAGCATGCAGTGGTTGATATACACCATGTGGCATCTCAGTCTTTCGCTCAAGATCCTATCGTGCGTGGCTCTGATGGGTTACCAGTTGAGATTAACACTGACCTGCTAGAGTCCGAGTTGGACAGTCTGGCCGATAAAAATCAGCGATCGGATTTGCGCTTTGCCCATTACATTATCTCCCTTCCCGAAAATGAAAAGCTACCAACTGCGCAGTGGGAGCAGGTAGTCAGGTACTATCTGGCCGCCCTTGGCTATGATGACCAGTCTAAATGGACTGCTGTGTTGCATAACGACACTGATAACCAACACGTGCATATCCTTGCCTGCCGTGTCGTCAATAACCCGGAGTTTGGGTACCGTCTCATCAGCGACAGTAATGACCATGACAGGGGCATGGCTGCCATGCGAGATTTGGAGAAATGCTTTGGATTGACGATCACACCAAGTCCAGCAGAGACCTGGGGAATGGATTTGGATATGGCGTCTTATAAGGGGCTCCAGAAGCGTGATGCGCACTCCGGAATGGGCGGCAGCTGGATCACCCGTATTCGCACTAGACTGGCTCACGCGGTTGAGCAGAGCCGGGGAAGCTCATTCTCTAATTTTCTCCAGAATTGCCGAAGGAATGGGGTCGACCCAATCGTGAAAATGCATCCAGACGGATACCCTGTCGGTATTTCGTATGGCTTTGAGGGGCGTTACTTGTCGGGATCAAAGATCAAGAGTACCCGCCTTACGTTGCCTGCGCTCACCGGACAAAAGTATTGCTCTCAACAAAAAAGAATGATGCCTACAGGGCGAGCGTCAGAGGGGATAATCTACGACCATCTCAGGGATTATCCGGCTGCAAAACTGTGTGCCGATCGAACGCCAACAAGTAAAGATTTTGATGAGTTGGAACAGGCTCCACCCCCAGTCGTGGTCTCACGCAAGGAGGAGAGCGGCGGATTAGAAGCAGGCAAACGGTCGGTGGCAAAGGCAGAAGGAGAGGCTAGCCGGAATATCGCAGGTGCTCCGCTCAGTGCTTCATTTGCCATGTTGTCGGGTAAGTCCGGGATAGATGAATTGGTGAGTCTGGACAACTTATATGTCGATCTCGCACTCAATGCTGCTCACGCAAGGACTATGCGTCGTTTGCGTGAGCGCTTTGGTGTTGGATTCGACTTTCCCCACTGAGGATAAAGCCGGTCGGTGGCGGTAGACTTAAGTGATAACCTCGACGTTTTCGATCTTGGCATCTCGATAGAGTTCACTTGCGACCTCCTCCTGCCCAAAGTAATCAATGATCTCCTCAGGTGTAGCGCAAACTTTATATGAGTAGTGGTTACTTTCTCCTACCCATTTTGTTTTTTTGACTCGATAACCGATGAGTTTCCCAGACTCTGTTCTATATAAGCTAAGTTCCTCCCATCGCCCGGTTTCTTGACTGTAAATTCCAGCACCTCTTTGATCTGTTGTGCATGAGAAACCTATTCTAGTGCCTTTAAATTTTACTGAAGGGACTTTTGTTACTTTTAAAGTTATCGTTTCCATATTTATATCCTTTTGTTTCGGCGTTATTGCCTTAATTATTATATTGGGCATTGAATTATTAATTCAATGCCCAATATAATAAAAGTAACTCGTTAAATTTTAAAAGGTGATATGTATGCAAGCAAGGTTAAATTCATCGGCGGAAGAAGTTGTTGTACGAAAAACAGTTGCTAGACCGACAGGTAAAATAAAAGGTGTAAGCGGAAGAGAAAGAAAAATTTTCACAAATACGACGAAAGAAGTATTTCGGTGGCGTATTGATGAGTCGCCATCAGGCCCTGAGTTCGGACAGATGGCAAGTGACAAATGGTGGGAGTTGGAGAGCTGGGCCTGGGATCAACGACGGAAAATTCAGGAGGCATATGAGCGTAACCTGGAGGAAGGGCTAGTCGGTGGAAGTCCTGTAGTCGTTAGTGACAAAACTAAAAAGTTATATGGAGATCATCCACACTACGATATAGAGGCTAAAGTCGGAGAGTTTTCTGGAGTCATTGCCGGGGCAAGGCAAAGGTTAATAAAGCGTGATATTGAGCAGCATGAAGATGCTGAGACTAATGAAAGTGCTGCATTGAGATCGCCGGAAGAAATTGCAGAGGGGTTACGCTCAGCCGGTCTTGATCTGATTGAAGCAATGGCTGAACGAAGAAATGAAACGAGACGAACCGCGCTGTCTGAAGATGAACTTTTGGCCTTGTATAAGGCTGAAAGGGTAATATTCTATATTATTACGCGAGGCGTAGATAAAAAGCAGAGAGAGTATGAAAAAGAAACAAGGGCCGAGATAGAGGAGGTTTATAGAAAGTTAACAAAGCAAGGTAAAGGCCGGATACTAAGGTTAAAGAAGAAAATTGGCGAGATATTGGATGAGTAAATAAAAAAGGATATTTTGTTGTTGTCGATATTTTGAAATCGAACTATAAATAGGGAGAGGTAGTCCGATAAGGAGGCTAGCCCTCATGCCTGATGATACAAATGTTGACAGCATTACTAATAAACTTACCGCTAAGTTGACAATGGGGCTCGGCTGGATACCAGCCACCGATAGGTATCTGGAAATTGTTGGCGAGATTGAACGAGCCAACGACCTACCTCAGTCATCAGTTTACTCAATAAGCGAGGCTGGCTGTGGACTTCAGTTTACTCAGGTGTTGCCGGTTTGTGATGAGGAACAGGCAATACTCGAGTGTGTAATGAGTCGATGGGTGAGCCAACTCTGTCGAGTTTGCGGTGCTGAGTCATCTGCTGAAAATGGTTTCTGTCGCAAGCACCTCATTAACAGGAGTTTGTTGAGTCCGGTTAAGTCGATAGAAAAGGCTGGCATCCCAACTACAGGTAAAGATGGGGCGGTTGTAGCGGCAAGACTAAGGGGAACCGGTTTTTTTGTTGCGTACCATCGCTATCCAGAGCGGTTTTTGCCACCCCGCGAGACAGGGTCGTGCTTTGATCAGTTGAGTACTGAGTGGGAGGGTATTCTATTCTTCGATGAGGCCAGGCGACGAATTCTGGAGACATTGTCGAGACAAGACGTCGATTTTATACCGATGGATGTACATAGCTTTGACACTCTATGCGGGCCTGCCCCGGCTTCGCAGAAATCGAATGTAATTGATCTGTTCAAGCGCGAGCCTCTGCGTACCACTCGAGATGTTGACATTATTAAGTCTGTAATAACCAGGGGGCAGGTGCGACGGGCCGATGCTTTGCGGGGCTACTGGATGCGTTGGTCCCGTCTGAATCCGTATAGGGCCTCAGAGGAGCAATGGCAGCAGGCGTTGCGGTGGTTGGATGGGATCACTAATAACCATCAGACGCTGTATATTACTGGGTTTTCTGCATTGGACTACTCGGCCGGTCGGCCCGTGAAACCAGGGGATGTGAGTATCGCCGGTATCCATTTGCTTGATACGACGTCCATGCTAGGTAGCGCAGGGCTATACGAGGATTCGTCGGTATTTTCGGAGCTTGGCGTGGTGCATCCGGCACCGTTAGTGGCAAGCCCAGAGCGGGCAGTATTTGATCTTTTGCACAACAGCGTTGTGCTGGGATTAAGGTTGAGTGATTTGTCTTTGTTATCGCTACATACGCTTTTTGACGCTCAGGTTGTGTTTGATTTCATCGCTGATTGCCGACTTTCTAAGTTATTTAAAGATAGGATGTTCTTGGCTCTGGGGGCAGTTTTACAGGGCTGATGGCAAGTACAATGCAGTAGACTTGGTTTTTTATTGACAACAAAAAAGTTGACAAAATTCAATTAAATCAAAAAGTTATTGACATTCTTTTTATCTTCGTTATAATGGTATTCAAGGTTGAGGGAATCGAGATACTTCAGCCTTTATTCACCGCCGAGTAGGCGGCTTATAGGAAAAAAACACATCCTAGAATTCACAGGTAGTGTAACTGGAAATTCGACTGATGTTGTTCACCGCCGAATAGGCGGCATAGCTCAAGGATGAGCATATCTCGATCACGGTTTTAGAGACCGTGTGGATTAAAATGAAAGCACCTGTAAAGGTGAGGTTATGGGGCCGTTTAGGCCCCATTTCTTTTGTGGTTCAAAACCTGAAAGGGCTGGCGCGACGCACAGTCTGTTAAGGCGGTTATAGAGCCCTCCATCCTGGCTATCCCAAGCTTCTTTAAGTCCCTCTTTTTCGCGTCCTGCGTAGGCATTCTGCAACCGAGCAACGTAACGACGTCGGTTGTCGCACTTATCTACTATGATTGTGCAATGGATGTTTTGCGGCGGATACAGGTTGCCTCTAATCCCCCAAACTCGTGTAGCATACAAACCATCGCAAACTGCTACGGAAAACCGGCATCCAGATGCAAGAATTCAGCTACGACAGCGACTTAATCGGTGGCTCTCTTCTCGTCAGAGAGTCCCGTGTCATTGCCGAGTTGCTGCTAGAGCAAGCGAACGAAGAGCAGTGGAAGCAGGCGATTCAAACAGAAAACCGCCTGCAAAAGCGCAGCCCCGCCACCGCCAAACGCCAGGCAGGTGCCTTGCGTAAGCGCCTGGAACGCCTGGATGAGCCATTCTGGCGGGCCCTGCGGGATGGTGATGATGAGTTGGCCACGCAGGTCGCTTTTGTGGCCGTGCTGGAGCGGAATCTGCTATTAGTGGAGTTTGTGGAAACCGTTCTTCGGGATGCCTTTATTCTGAGGGCGGAGAAACTGGCCCAGTACCAATGGCTGGATTTTCTGGAGGACCGAGCCCATCGGGACCCAGCCATAGAAGACTGGACAGAGTCTTCCAAAAAGAAAATGGGCCAGGTGGCATTCCGTATCCTGGCTGAAGTGGGGCTGTTGAACGGCACCCGCAGCCTTCGGTTGCAGCACATGCTGGTGCGGCCCGAAGTGAATGTATTGCTGGAGGACAGCCGCCGCCACCGAATCAAGGCGTGTTTGAATGTGTCCAGTGCTAACCCGGTGTAAGCGGGCATAAAAATAGATCGATGGAGCGCGTGCATGAGTCAGCCGTTACAGGACCGGCTAAATCAGATTCCGGACAAAATCCTTTCCGAAGAATTCCTTCAAGGGCAGGGCCTGGGCAATGAAATTGGCTTCTGGGTCTTTGACTATGCGCCGGAAGAAGAACTCAAGGTGCGCGAGTACCTGGGGTTCCTGGCCAACTTCCTGTCCAAAAAACACAGCCACCTGAACGTCGCCAGTATCAACCTTCTGGAAGTCATGCGCGACTATCTGGCTGACCGCAAGTTCCTGGATAAGGCCTGCGATATGCAGGTCAAGAAAGGCGACAAAGCCCTTCTAAAAGCCTTGGCTGGCCCCATGCATATGGACAAGTTCGCCCCTTACATGATGGAACAGACAAACGCTGCCGAGCAGGACATCATCCTCATACATGGCATCGGCTCCGTCTGGCCTGTACTCCGGGCCCACAACCTCTTGAACAAACTCCACGGCCTGCTGGGCCATAAGCCGGTTGTGCTGTTTTACCCGGGTGAATACAACGGCCAGAGCCTGACGCTGTTTAATCGCATACCCAGCAACAATTATTACCGGGCCTTTTCATTGGTGCCCCGTACCTGATTCGCAGTACCTGACCGAATTACAAGGATGATCAGCAATGACCATTAAAGACCTCTTCTTCAAACCGCTGGACCGCTCCATCAACGGCGTGGTCAAAGCCGACCAGTCGGACGACGCCACCGTCTGGCAGGAACTGGAAGAGTACGTTGTCACTAACGAGCTGGAAAAGCATTTCCGGGATTTCTTTGAGAGCTACAGCACCGACCTCAAAGACCCGTCTATCCCGAACCGGGTGGGCATCTGGATTTCCGGGTTCTTTGGTTCAGGTAAGTCCCACTTCCTGAAGGCGCTGTCCTACCTGCTGGCGAACAAAGAGGCCCACGATGGGCAGGGCAATACCAGGCAGGCCGTTGAGTTCTTTGATGAGCATAAACTGCGCGATGCCATGATCCGCGCTGATGTGGAGAAAGCAGCGTCCACCCCGGCCGATGTCATCCTCTTTAACATCGACTCCAAAGCCAGCTCCAACGACTCCGGCAACCCGATCCTCAACGTATTCCTGCGTGTCTTTAACGAGCATCAGGGCTTTAGCGGCGACCACCCGCACATCGCCCACATGGAACGTCATCTGGAACAGAAGGGCGTTTATCAGGCCTTCAAAGATGCCTTCCGAGATGCCACCGGCTCAGAGTGGGAAGAGGAACGCGACGGCTACCAGTTCTACCAGGACGACATCGAGGGGGCCATCGCCAAGGCCCTGAACCTGTCGGCCGATGCTGCCCACAAATGGTTTGAAGAATCGGAAGAAACCTTCTCTGTTTCCGTGGAGAATTTCTGCCGCTGGGTTAAGGAATACCTGGACGCGCAGGGCCCGGAAAACCGCATGATTTTCATGGTGGACGAAGTAGGGCAGTTCATTGGTTCGGACACCAAGCTGATGCTCACCCTGCAAACCATCACCGAGAACCTGGGCACCATCTGCAACGGCCGCGCCTGGATTGTGGTCACCTCCCAGGCGGATATGGAAGCCATCTTGGGCGACTTAACTTCATCCAAAGCCAACGACTTCTCCAAGATCGCCGGTCGGTTCAAAACGCGGCTTTCCCTGTCCAGCTCGAACGCCGACGAAGTCATCCAGAAACGATTGTTACGTAAAACCCCGGAAGCGGAAGCCGAGCTGCGGGCCGCCTGGGACAAAAGCGGCGACATCCTCCGCAACCAGATCACCTTTGACCGCTCCGGCCCCACACTGAAGAACTTCGATGGGCCGGACAGCTTTGTTGCTAACTATCCCTTTGCGCCTTATCACTTCCAGTTGGTGCAAAAGGTCTTTGAGGAGATCCGCAAGGTCGGCGCAACCGGTGCCCACCTGGCCTACGGTGAGCGGTCCATGCTCGACGCCTTCCAGATGGCAGCCATGAGCGTGGCTGGCAAAGACATCGGCGCGCTGGTGCCCATGCACGCCTTCTATCGTTCCGTAGAAGGGTTTCTGGATACAGCGGTCAAACGCACCATCGACCAGGCCGGTGAAAACGCCAGTCTGGATGGATTCGATGTCCAGATCCTGCGCACCCTGTTCATGATCCGTTATGTCGACCTGATCAAAGGTACCCTGGACAACCTCGTCACCCTGTCCATCGAGAAAATCGACGAGGACAAGCTCGCTCTGCGCAAGCAAATCGAAGAAACCCTGCATCGCCTGGAAAAAGAAAGCCTGATCACCCGCAACGGCGATGAGTTTCTATTCCTGACCAATGAAGAGCGGGACATCACCCGCAAGATCAAAGCCACTGACATTGCCAGCACCGATGAAAACAAGGAACTGGCCAGCCTGATCTTCAAAGATCTGCTGAAAGACAAGAACAAGTACCGCTACCACATCAATAAAACCGACTACAGCATCGGGCGCTATCTCGATGGCCACACCTTGGATGGTCGTTATGAATCCGACTTGCGGGTTGAGGTGGTCTCCCCGCTGGACCTGGACTACGCCCAGCTGACGGAAGCAGGCTGCATCAACAAATCCAGCGAGGGTGTCGCCGGTCAAGCAGTAATCAAGCTGCCGGACGACAAGACCTTCTTCCAGGAACTGCGCACCTGGCTCAAAACCAACAAGTTCATCCGCCTGAACGATGATGGCACCAACACAGACCTCACCCGTATCCTTGCCGACCGCGGCCGGGAGAACCAGGAACGGCGTAAACGCCTGCGCCACACCCTGGAAGACATGCTTTTACGGGCGGAATGCTATGCCCTGGGCCAGCACCTGAAGTTGTCGACCTCTAGCCTTGCCGTGCGTTTTGATGAGGCCTGCGAGTACCTGCTGGAGAATACCTACACCAAACTCGGCTTCTTGAAGGTGCTCCAGCAAGATCCGATGCGGGAACTCAGTGCCGTGCTCACCGTAGACGACATCGGCCAGATGGGCATGGCGCTGGACGGCGAGGAGGGCAACCCCCAGGCTGTTAAAGAGGTCGAGCAGTACATTACCCTCCGCGCCGGCAGCAACGATCGCCTGCTGGTGAGCGACATCATCGACCGCTTCGCCGCGCGCCCCTATGGCTGGCCGGATGCTGAGATCCTCCTGATTCTGGGACGCCTAGCCGCTTCTGGCCGTATCTCATTCCACACCGGTGGCCCGTCCATGCCACTCAATGAGGTGTTTGATTACCTTAACAACAGCCGTCGCCGCCGGGAAATCTCTGTCCAGAAGAAACGCCAGACAGACGATGCCATCCTGAAGAAGGCTCGGGACCTGTCCCGGGACCTGTTCAATGCCCTGGGCCCGGACACCGAAAAAGACCTGTTCGATTTCTACCAGAACCAACTGAACGACTGGCTGGCCAATCTCAAAAGCTACAAGAGCAAGACGGACGTAGGCCGGTTCCCCGGCAAGCCGGTGATCGAAAGGTCGATCCTTACCCTGGAGCGCCTGCTGGCCAACCGGGAAAGCTTCGACTTCTTCAAAGCCGTCATCGACAACAAAGACGACTACCTGGATCTGGAAGAAGACTACCGGGACATCCACGAATTCTTCACCAAACAGATCCATAGCTGGCAGCAGCTTCAAACCGGCCTGGCCCATTTCGAGAAAAACCGGCAGGCACTGGAGAAAGACGACGCTGCCCGCAAGGCACTGGTTGAGATGAAGCGCATTACAGAGGCCGACGCCCCCTATGGGCAGTTGCACAAAGTGGCCAACCTGGTAGAAACGGTAGAAACCGTCAATAACAGGATTCTCGACGAGAAGCGCAACCACGCCAGCGACCGAGTAGATGAAAAAATCGCCCAGCTACAGGCAGAAATCGCCAAGAGTGGCATCGCCACACCAGACCTGAGCAACCGCCTGCTACGGCCCTTGCAGCTGATCAAAGAAGAACTGGCCGTCGAGACCGGCATTGCCCAGATCTTCATGCTGCAAACCCAGACCGCCCAGGAAAAACTGGAAGACAGTCTGTTCGAGTTGGAGCGGGCTATCCAGGTGGAGGCCGAGAAGCAGGCCAAAGCTCGCAGAGACGCTCAGGACGACGCCGGCGACTATACCAACAAGCCGACGGGCACACCCTCGGCAGACACCGCAGCCAAACCCGCCCCGGTACCCATGCCCAAACCCGTGGTAGAGGTAAGTGCCACCAAAGTGTTCAACACACTGGCCAGCGGTATCTACCTGGAAAGGCAGGAAGACGTAGACAACTTCGTCAACGCCTTGAAAGACGAACTGCAAACCGCCATTGCGGCGGGCAAGCGGGTACGGTTGAAGTAATCAAGGATTCGAGAAAATGAACACCGCCAACATCAAAAAATACGCCCCCAAAGCCCGAAACAACTTCATCGCTGCGGTTACCAAGCAGGCGGCCTGCTACGGCATCACCGCCAAAGGCACCGAGCCCATGGAGCAGCGGGGGGATATTGCCCTGATTGGCGAAAACGCCCTCCCCAAAGCCATCGCCCCGGCCCGCAAGGCACTGGAACGCATGGTTGAGCAAATGGGCTTTGCCCAGGCCATGGAGCAAGCGGCTTACAGCTGGTTTAATCGTCTGTGCGCCATCCGCTACATGGAAATCCACGACTTTCTGGACCACGGCCGCCGTGTCCTTAGCGCCGCCAACGGTGACCCCGGCACCCCGCAGATCCTCGACGACTGCCTGGACATCAGCCTGCCAGGGCTGGACCCACAACAAGTCGCGGCACTAAAGCTGGACGGCAACAAAGACGAAGAGCTGTACCGCGAACTCCTGCTGGCCCAGTGCCATGCTCTGCACGAGGCCATGCCATTCCTGTTTGAAGCGGTAGACGACGCCACCGAACTGCTGCTGCCAGACAACCTCACCAAAACCGACTCACTCATCCGGGAACTGGTCAGCGCCATCCCGGAAGACGACTGGCAGGATGTGGAAATCATCGGCTGGCTCTACCAGTTCTACATCTCGGAGAAAAAAGACCAGGTCATCGGTAAGGTGGTTAAAAGCGAAGACATTCCCGCTGCCACCCAGCTGTTCACCCCCAACTGGATAGTGCAGTACCTGGTACAAAACTCCGTAGGCCGCCAGTGGCTGCAAACCTACCCGGACAGCCCTCTGCGCAACCAGATGCCGTACTTCATCGAGCCCGGCGAACAGCCCCCGGAAGTGCAGGCGCAGTTGGATGAAACCGTTCCCGATGCGATAGACCCGGAAAGCATCAAAGTTCTCGACCCCGCCTGTGGCTCTGGCCACATATTGGTGGAAGCCTACAAAATCCTGAAAGCTATCTACGAGGAGCGCGGCTACCGCAGCCGTGACATTCCGCAGCAGATCCTCAAACACAATCTGTTCGGCCTGGACATAGACGACCGGGCAGGGCAGCTAGCCGGCTTCGCCCTGATGATGCTGGCAAGGGAAGACGACCGTCGGCTGTTCAGCCGGGTAGCCGAAGGTGACGTTACCCTTAATGTGCTTTCGCTCAAGGAAACCGGCCACCTGGATTTGCCCCAACTCTGGCAGGATCTGAACCTGAGTGGCGACTGGCAGCAGGGTAGCTCCCAGAGCCTGTTTGAGAGTGAGCAGGCTGACTTGAGCAGCGCGAGTGCTGATGAACGTTACCAACTGTTGCAACGGACGTTGGAACGGTTTGAGGGAGCCAAAACCTTCGGCTCCCTGATCGAAGTGCCGGAGGAAGATGCAGCACCTTTGAGAACGCTGGTTGATGAACTGGAGCAGTTGGCTCGCACGGGTGACGTGATGCAGAAGCCAGCGGCAGAAATGTTGCTGCCGTATGTTCAACAGGCTTGGATTCTGGCCCAGCGATATGATGCTGCTATTGCGAACCCACCCTACATGGGCAGCAAAGGCATGAATGCGCCGCTAAAAAAGTTCGCAAAAGATGCGTACCCAAACAGCAAGTCAGATCTCTTCGCGATCTTTATGGAGCGAGCATTTTCATTGCTCAGGCCCAACGGATACAACGCTCAGATCAATATGCAGTCCTGGATGTTCCTGTCCAGTTACGAGAAGCTCCGGGAATGGCTACTTCACAACGCCACCATCATCACTATGGCGCACATGGGGAGCCGCGCATTCGACAGCATCAGCGGTGAAGTGGTCTCCACAACGGCATTCGTGATCAAAAACTCAGCCTATCCCAATTACTCGGGCGCATACATTCGCTTGGTCGATGCCAAATCTGAGGCTGAGAAGAGAAGGCTGTTACTGGAGGCAATTCAGTGACGGTCGAATTAAGAGATCTCGGTACCGCCTTTCGCAAAGCCAAGGTAGACCTCTACTACTCCACCAACCCTTCATTGTTCGCAATAGCCGACTATGAGGAAAACTTGGAGGAGAATCTTAAGCGCCTGTTAAAGAAGATCAACGGCAGGTCTACAACCTGGGTTAAAGACTCTGACTTTCTCGGTACCTGGACGCTCGCGCCCAAAGCCATCAAATGTTCAAAAGGAAAAGATGCCGGCTTGATTTTTGCCGCGCCACAAGATGAGAGGTTCAGTAGCCACAGTGCTGAAGGTCAGTGGATAGAGGCAAAAAGCGGCAATCACCGAAATTGCATCACCGGCGAAATTGACGTACTGGCGCTGCGCCAATTCCAGTCCTGCCGCCGATCTCCAAGCGAAGGCCTAAAGCCTGTACCGGATGATTTTGGAGCGACCACATCGAGAGATCTAAAAGTATTATCGAGAGGTGTAACGAAATGAGCCAGCAAGAAACCAAGGATATGAACCAGCATTTTTACCGGGCTTCTGCGGCGGATTTCATGAAAATTCCCGGGAGTCCCGTGGCGTACTGGGCTGACCAAGCAGTGCTGGACTCTTTTGAGAGTGAGAAGCTCGTCGGTGAAATCGCTTCAGTAAAGATAGGCATGGGAACTGGGAAGAACGAAATTTTTGTACGTGAGTGGTGGGAGGTAGGCTTTCATGATATCGACTTCTCGCTTAAGAGTACCGATGACCTAGATAAATCCTCTGGCCGCTATTTTCCCTACAATAAAGGGGGTGATTTTCGCCTTTGGTATGGAAATTTGCAGCAGGTGTTATGGTTCGACGCTGCTGGCAGAGCGGCAATGGACAGAATGTCCGGTCATAGAGAGAACGGTGGCTGGAATTATTATTTCAATGAAGGAATTACTTGGTCATTTATAAGTTCATCGAAGTTTGGCGTTAGGTATTTGCCCCATGGTTCAGCCTTTGATGTGGCAGGGTCAACATTATTTTGCGATGAGAATAATCTCAGGTTTATTTTAGGTTTTTTATCCTCTAATGTTTGCTTTGACATACTCTCTTTACTTAATCCAACGTTGAACTATCAGGCTGGTAACATTAAAAGCCTTCCGATAAGGCTGGATTCCGGCATAAATAGCGATGTGGCAAACAATGTTGAAAGAAATATTGAAATTTCTCGCGAAGACTGGGACTCGTATGAGACCTCGTGGGGTTTCCGCCGCTTAAAGGTTCTGGAATCCGCGGGTTGCTCTTCTTCAGCCTCCGATTGCTATAATAGTCTTCGGGTGACTTGGAATGGTTGGGTCGAGGAGATGCGAGAGAATGAAATAAATAACAATCGTCTCTTAATAGAAATATATGGTCTAAACGAAAAAATCATTCCAGACGTACCCGTTCGGGAAATTACCCTAACCTGTAATCCCCATTACCGCTATGGTGGCAACCGCAGCGAGGAGGAGCTGGAAGCTCTGTTGCAATGCGACACTCTGCGCGAACTGGTGTCCTACGCCATCGGCTGCATGATGGGGCGCTACTCGCTGGACAGGCCGGGCTTGATTCTCGCCAGCCAAGGCGAAACCCTCCAAGACTACCTGCGCCAGATTCCGTCGCCGCGCTTTACCCCCGACGATGATGCTATTCTTCCGTTGACCGATCAGGAATGGTTCGCCGACGATGCCACCAACCGCTTCAGCGAATTTGTCCGCGTGGTTTGGGGCGATGAGCATCTCCAGGAAAACCTGGATTTCGTAGCGGAAAGTCTCTGCCTGCACGCTATCAAACCCAAGCGCGGCGAGTCTGCACTCGACACCATCCGCCGTTACCTGAGCACTCAGTTCTACAAGGATCACCTGCGCACCTATAAAAAGCGCCCCATCTACTGGCTGTTCAGCTCCGGCAAACACAAAGCCTTCGAGTGCCTGGTCTACCTGCACCGCTATAACGAAGGCACGTTGGCACGGATGCGCACCGAATACGTCATCCCTCTCAGCGCCAAACTCAACGCCTACGCTGAAAAGCTGGAGCAGGATAAAGATGCCAGCAGCTCAGCCGCTGAAACCAAGCGCTTGGAAAAAGAAATCGCCACTCTGCACAAACAGCAGACCGAACTCGCCGAATTCGACGAAAAACTTCGCCACTACGCCGACCAGCGCATCAGCCTGGATCTGGATGATGGGGTGAAAGTGAATTATGGGAAGTTTGGTGATTTGTTGGCTGAGGTTAAGGCCGTGACGGGGGAGAAACCCAGTGACTGACAGCCAGGCTGATAAACTAATTAATGTTGCAAACTATTGCGCATGCTTTATCGATCTCTTGGGGCAGCGAAAGGCGCTCGAGGGGCAGGGACTCATCACAGAGTCGCAACCCCGCGAAGACTTTCTTGAAACGGTACGAAATTCCGTTGGCGTTATAGAAGCCTTGCAGATCCAGGCAGAAGGATTTCGCCAACCAAACTTAAGGACATTTTCTCGTCGAGAGGAGCTGAGCGCAGATAATAAAAAGTTATATGACCAGATGAGGCAGGCCGTTGCGCGACAGCAAAGATGGTCTGATGGACTTGTTTACTATACATCCCTCGCTCGAAGCGTTTCACCATGCCCAATGAACGCAATCCTGGAGATTTTCATGCTCGCAGGAACACTTTGCTTTCTGGGGTTAACTAATCGGCAACCAATTCGTGGGGCCATTGAAGTGTCTTGGGGTGTTGAGCTTCATGAGAATGAGTTGTACGGAGCGGTAATTGCGAATAGCTATAAGTTGGAAAGTGAGATAGCGCAGTATCCAAGGATAGTTATTGGCGGTAGAACTATTAACTACCTGGAAGCCCACGTTAGAGAGGAAGTCTTGGCTGAAGATAAGCTTGGGCTATTTAACAAGAACTGTGCCCAACTTTGTTTGAATATGACAAAAGTGGATCAGGACGGTTGGCGGTTTATAGATTATCTCGGTGATGAGTTTACTAACTCCGTGACGCGCTCCCTATCTCCAGAATTGTTCAGGAGTGCATACAGCTTCGTCGTCGATCAGTATGACGAACATAATAAAAGCGGTAATACGAAGTTGGCCCAGAGATACGTGTGGTTAAAAAGCTATTTTGATAAATCTGGATTAGCGGACGAATAAAAAATTATATCTATAGTGAGTTTTCATGAAAAACGTTTTGGTGGTGCTGACTCTCTTTATGTTTTTATTTGGTGGGGCAGCGAGTGCGCAAGATAGTGAGTATCCTCCTGCGACGCAGAATGCCCAATCTAGCGCTGATCGGGTGTTACAGAATGCTTTGACTGGGCAGCCCATCTCAGGTAACGACGTAGAGGCATTTCTCCACTGGATGAGTGTATCTGTGGCACCGGCAGGAGAGTACGAGCGTTGGATACCATCGATTGAAGGAATCGATGATGGCGATACCAAATCTCGAGCTATTATTTTGGTTGCTTTAGGGCTTGCCGTCACAGGTGAGGCAGCGCGGTCTGTCCAGTTGATTGAGCGCTATCGTGATCAAATCAAAACAACATACATGGATAACCTTCCTGATAATCACTCTGAAACAGATCGAGAAATGATTGCCGCCTACTACGGCTGGCTTATAAATAATACTGAGTTTTCTGTTCCAGGAGCTTTTGTTAAGAGTTATCCGGACATTTTCTTTAACAACACACCGGTTTGGGCTGCGACACGAGATGCCTATTTTCAGGTCACTCTGCCAGAGGACTCCGAGGCGTGGCTTGGTGTGTATTCGGCTTGGGCAAGTTTGCTCAGCGATGCGATTAATCCCGCGGGTGTGCGTATGGGGTCCATGTACAACATGGTTCACAAGGCTAATTTGCAGAACATCGCACTGCTGGAGTATCGCCCTGATCTGTACCTCAGCTATGTTAACGCTCAGAGCAACGTAGATTGGCTTGATTACTGGAAATTTCTTGGCCCCTACGAAGCAAGGATTGTCGCAGAGGCTGAAAAACTGGAACGGCAGATGGAGAGTCTGTTGGTGGAGCGGTTGGCTGAGGGGCATTATTTTGAGACTGATGCAGCCAAGCAGCTAGTTAATGCTTTTTTGAATGAAGTTCGGAATAGTTTTTTTAGTATTGCAAACGGGCCTTACACGGAATCCACCAAAAAATTAATAGAGAGCACATCAGCCTCTGGTTGGGTTAAGGCTGTTAGCTCAATCAGCGATTTTCATCCCAAAGCAGCCGTTTTCCAGCTACAGATTATTGGCGGCTACCTGATTTCCCAGGGCGAATTTCGACAGCTTGAAAATTATATCAATTGGCTGTCCGAGGGGAATTTCAACGTTTTCCTTCAAAAGCTTGGTGAGCGCACTGACGGGTACTCTGATTATTTCATCGAAGACCAGTCTGGTGAAATCGTTGCTGCTACTTTGCTTGGTAACCTTGCCGCACAAGATTCGGAGGGCCTGAAATCCGTCATGGAGTGGGTGAAGCTCGATTACGGGCAGTGGGGAACGTTCAACAAAACTCCGGTTATGTACGCAGCCCATCACAATAACTTTGAGTCTTACAAACTTTTGCGGAAGGCCCATCCCAATCTACTTGAAAGTACCACCGTTGGAGGGGGTACGGACGCTCCGGAAATATATGATCGGAATGTTCTGACCTATGCGCTGGAAAATGCGGAGTTTGATTTTGTCAGCGCTGTATTAGGGGATGTTGGTGATCTTTTTGTTCCCAAAACTGATTCCGCCGGAAGAAATGCGTTGTTCTACCTGGGCCTGAACGAGAAGGTGAGCGAGAAGGAGAGAAAAGAGCTTGTGGGCATGATTCAGTCGATTGGGCTATCTCTGCCTGAAGCTAGCTTTGATTGTTCGCTGGCGCAACGACGAATTGAATTGCTGACCTGTGGCTCATCGGAGTTCGCTGCTCTTGATAAGGAGTTGTCGTCAGCGTACTTCGCAGCCCGGGAAAAAGCAGATGACCCAAAGGCTGTGCTGAATGATCAGCGCCGATGGCTGAGCGGGGCCCTGGACTGTGTTGTTGAGGATGGTTTTGAGAACTGTTATTCGTCGCGGATTTGGGAACTTGAGCGGGCAACAGAGTGATTGTGGCTAATTTGGCTTGTGAACGCGGCTTTTGTCAGTGGATAAGGTTGCTGAGTATCTGGGAACTTGGGGTAGGGACGAAAACAATATGGCGAAGTACGAAGTAAAACAAACCGCCGTCAGCCAGGTGCTGGCCGATGTACGCAGCGACAAAATCGCGATACCTGAGTTGCAGAGACCTTTTGTTTGGAAGACCTCTCAAGTCCGGGATCTGATGGACTCCTTGTATAACGGTTACCCGGTGGGTTACCTGATCACCTGGCAGTCGGTGGGTGCCAAGCTCAAGGGCGGGCAGGTTGCTGCACACCAGCAGATTCTCATCGATGGCCAACAGCGAGTGACGGCATTGCGGGCGGCCATTGCTGGTCAACCCGTAGTCGGCAAGCGTTACGAAAAACGGCGGATTGCGATTTCATTCAACCCTTTAACGGAAGAGTTTGCCACCCGTACTCCGGCGATCAGTAACAGCAGCCAGTGGATTCACGATATCAGTGAGTTTTTCTCAGGCACCAGCCAATTAACCTTTTTGCGGCGCTATTTCGAAAAGAATCCTGATGCCGATGAGCGCCAGGTAGAAGCAGCCGTCGCGCGGCTGGCCGGTATAGAGCATGCGCAGGTTGGCGTGATTTCTCTGGCTGACAACCTGGATGTGGACACCGTGGCTGAGATCTTTGTCCGTATCAACGCCAAGGGTGTGCCACTGTCCAGTGCGGATTTTGTCATGAGCAAGATTGCGACCTATGGAGACGAAGGGCGCAACCTCCGCAAACTGATCGACTATTTCTGCCACCTGTCGGTATCCGGCCATGCGTTTGATGACATCCGTGAGAACGATGAGGAGTTCTCGGCTTCTGGCCACCTCGCGAAGATCCAGTGGCTGCAACAGCAGTCTGACGAATTGTTCCAGCCGGAATACACGGATGTCATCCGTATCGCCGGCCTGGTTGGGTTCTCCCGTGGTAAGGCTGGTGCCATCGTCAGTGAACTTGCAGGGCTTGATCCGGCAACTCGCAGGATTGATGAGAGCCGAATACCAGGCGCTTATGCCCGGTTTAGCCATGCCCTCGACCAACTGGTACGCAAAACCCACGTTGAACGCTTTGTAATGATGATCAAGTCGGCAGGCTTTATCGATTCGAGCATGATCGGTTCCAAAAACGCTTTGAACTTTGCTTACGCACTGTATTTGCGGCTTCGTAGCAATGAACAGCTGTCCGAAGGCGAACGTTCCCAGATCGTTAAGCGTTGGTTTGTGATGACACTGCTCACCGGCAGAGCAGTGGGAAGTTTTGAATCTACATGGGAAACAGACCTGCGCCGAATTGAAGAGCAAGGTGCTGCTGATTATCTGCGTCTTATTGAGACGTCAGAGCTTGGCGAGGGTTTTTGGGACGTCGCTTTGCCGCAGGAACTGGTCTCGCCAAGCAAGCGTAGCCCGGCGTTTCAGATCTTCCTGGCGGCTTTGGTGAGCAAAGGAGCCCGGGGGTTTTTGTCGAAATCGATTAATGTTGCTCAGATGATCGAGGGGCATGGCGACATGCACCACATCGTGCCGAAGAATCACTTGGTTAAGAACGGCTACCCGAAACAGGGTGATTATAACCAGGTCGCTAACTTTGCCCTGACTGAGACCCCCATCAACATTGCCATCAAAGACTATCCACCGAAGGAGTACATGGCGTGGCTTTCCCGCCAAACCGAAACGGGTGACCTGAAGATAGGCGAGATTACCCAGTACGAGGATTTGAAAACGAACCTCACTGAGAATGCCATTCCGGAGTTTATCCATGAGGTAACGGCTGAGAATTACCCGGAATTTCTCGAGGCACGGCGTAAGCTGATGGCGCAAATGATTCGCGATTACTACAGAACGTTATGATGCGTGACTGTTCCTGTGGATGAGTCTCGGAAAATTAACAAGGCTATCTACTCGTTGGTCGAAAAGTATCATCGACTCTTCGGCCTTGAAGTCTATGGCTTCAGCGGTGGCCATGGGCCTGGGTACGCGGGATTTCAGGTTGCTGCGCAACGCTGTTGGGAAGAGGGTAAACCTTACGCAAATTATGAGCCGCCCCTTGGTGATGGACGGCAGATTCTGGTGACTTATTTCACCCATGTTGGCATCCCTGCATGGTGTGCCGGAGAGCAACTGGAGTTAAAGGACTGGCAGAAACAGCGGACAAACGCCATTGTCGCCTGGCTGGAGAAGCACCTCACGCTGCTGGAGCTTTTCGACTTATACCAGTCGCAAATTGCCAGATGGCGTGCCCGGTACTCGGTTGAAGAGTCCGAGAAGTATTTGCTGATGCTCAACCTTGCAGGATTGTTGAGTGCCAAAGTGGGGGACTTCCCGCGTACACCGGGGCAGATTTTTCATACGATGGACCCCAGGGGCCATGAGAAGGCCCAACGGATGGTGTCTCGGCTTGGCGTTGCCGACGGGAATATCGATGCCTTTGGCATCACGGATTGTATGTTGGGCAGGAATGGCCTTGCACTGGTCGGTGATGAGATAGTGGACGTTTGGGCTATGCGGTTGGGTGGGCAGTCTTCCGAGGAAATCTCTGCTCATCTTCTGAAGACCAGGTCTCTGCTTGGTTAGATCGGATTAATAATATTTAGCTTTGGATAAGGCGCAGTACATGGATTCAAAACAGCTCACCCAGGGCCTTCATCAGGCTTTTTTCTCCGAAAACCACCGCCTGGTGTTCTGGTACGACCCCGAGCAAAGTTTTGGCGATGAGCTGGCCAGTCTCGATTTGCCGGACGTCCAGGTAATGGATATGTCCACCGAGTCATCTCTGGCTGTTAAGTTGAAACTCGAGCTGGAAGAACAGAGCGGCAAGTACCTGCTGTATTTCCCCCACGCCGAGCCAGAGCCCGAAGATGACTGGCTGCTGGACATGAAGCTGTATTCACGTGCCTTCCATGCGGACCGTATCTCCATCATTTTTAACGAGCTTGGCTTGCAGCAGCAGAGCCTTCGGGCGCACCTTGCCCGACGTGAGAAGTTTCTGAGCAAGGCCCGTTTGGCCGCTCTCAAGCGTTTTATCCAGCCGGACTTTGATGAAGTCGCGTTGGATCTGGCCATGATTGCCGTGGTCACCCGGGCCGAATCGCCGGATATCGCTAATATCCTGTTTACGCTGGGTGATGAGTTGGCAAAGGCAGATGGTGGCCTGGAGCAAGTGCCGGAGTCCATTACCGAGTTGGAGAAGTATGGTCTGGTGGCACCACTGGTGCGGGCTTTCCAGGAGGAGGTGGGTTATCCCGCCTCCGAGGCAGAGCTACGCGGTGAGGCTCCGTTTAACTTCGGGCATTTTCTGATTCGGCTGCTGGCCACCGGGTTCTGCGAGAGCATTTCCGATGTGCCTGATTGGGCACGTTCCGTGGCCATTTCTTCGGCCAATGCCAGGGCCAGCTCCCGGGCATTGCTGTCCCGCTGGCGAGACAGTTCTCGCTATTACCCGGCTTATGATGTGATCGCAGACTGGGTTTCCGCAGCCCTTAACATCAAGTCCCGCATTGAGGACTATTCGATCGAATCCCTGGCCAATGTGGCGACCTTCCGGGAGGCTGAAAACCGGATTATCGTGGATCTGGTCAAGGCCATTCCGGAAGCCCGGCCTGCGGATCTCAACCTATTCTCCCGCGTTATCTCGGATCGGCTAGACGGTTACTGGGCATCTCGCCACAAAGATGACGATGTTCGCCGAAAATTCCGGACCATCTATTCGGCGCTGTCTGCGGCGATTGATCTGTTTGCGTTGCGCCAGGCTCACCCGGAGGGCTTTCATTTCACCAGTGCTGAGGCGCTGTATAAGGCTTACGAAAGTGACCTGTACCAGTTTGACACCGAGTACCGTCATTACTGCGCCGCGTCCCGCAAGGCCCATGTGGAGATTTTGAAGGCGCTGGATGATGCGGTGGAGCAATGTTATGCCTACTGGTACCTGGACCAGCTAGCCCGCAACTGGGGTGACCTGGTAGAAGGCGAGAAGCTGATGGAGCACTGGGCGATTCGCGGCGTGCCTAACCAGCACCACTTCTACGACACCCAGGTGAAGCCCAAACTGGACTCGGCCCGCAACAAGCGCCTAGTGGTGATTATCAGTGATGCCTTCCGCTATGAGGCCGCTGTGGAGCTGCAAGACCGCATCAATGTAAAACGCTACAGCGAAGCAAAACTTTCCAGCCAGTTGGGCGTGTTGCCCAGTTACACCACGCTGGGTATGGCTTCACTGTTACCCCATCAAACCCTGGAATACCGGGACGGGGTGAGTGATGATGTGTTTGTAGACGGAAAATCCACCAAGGGCAGCGATAACCGAAACCGGGTGTTGTCCAACTACAACGGCATGGCTGTGCAAGCTGAGACCGTGAAAGCCTGGAGCCGGGAGGAGGGGCGTGAAGCTCTGAGGGATCAGCACCTAGTGTATGTCTACCACAATGTAGTGGATGCCAGGGGTGATAGCGCGTCCACGGAATCCGAGACCTTCAACGCAGTGGAGCACGCCATTGAAGAGCTGACGGAGCTGACCCGCAAGATCATGATGCACTTCAACACCAGCACGGTGTTGGTGACGGCAGACCATGGTTTCTTGTTCCAGCACAGCAAGCTGGAAGCCGCAGACAGAACATCACTTGCAGACAAGCCAAGTAATGCGCTCAAGAGTAAAAAGCGTTACGTCATTGGCCACGATTTACCGGATGCCAAAGATGCCTGGTGTGGCTCTACCCGAAATACGGCGGGCACTGCCTCTGATACCCGATTCTGGATCCCTAAAGGGGCCAACCGTTTCCACTTTGTGGGAGGCGCTCGGTTTGTCCACGGTGGCGCTATGCCGCAGGAAATCGTGGTGCCGGTGCTGACGGTGAAGCAGTTGCGCGGTGAGAAGGCTGAAAGCCGTTCCAAGCGTAAGGTGGAGGTCATCTCGCCCAAGCCGACTCTGAAGATGGTCAACAACATCCAGCGGTTTGACCTGATGCAGACGGAAGCCGTGAGCGATCAGGTGCTTCCCGTAACCATAGCGGTCGCGATCTACGAAGGGGCGGAGCAGGTGTCCAGCGAAGAGGTGGTGACCTTTGATAGCGCTTCAGATTCCATGACTGAGCGGGTTAAGCAAGTGCGATTGTCGTTGTCCGGTAAGAACTTTGACCGCAAGCGGGATTACTTCCTGATACTCAAAGACAAAGACCTGAACACCGAGATTGAACGTTACCGGGTGGTGATTGACCTGGCGTTTACCGATGACTTTTTCTAAGGCAGTGGCCATGCAGGAAGATAAAGATCTGGACCAGTTACTCAACGAGCACTTTGCGGGCCGTGTGGTGCGCAAGGATCTGACCAAACAGATCAAAGAGGGCGCGAATGTGCCTGTGTACGTGCTGGAGTATCTGCTCGGTATGTACTGTGCCTCGGATGACCCGGAAGTCATTGAAACCGGTCTACGCAACGTGAAAACCGTGCTATCCGAGAACTACGTGCGCCCCGATGAAGCGGAGAAGGTGAAATCGTTGGTTCGGGAGCGGGGCAGTTACAAGGTGATCGACCGGGTGACGGTGCGCCTGAATGAGAAGAAGGACTGCTACGAGGCGGCCTTTTCGAATCTGGGCATCAAGGATGCCGAGATCGGCGCTGGCATCGTTAAGGAAAACGAAAAGCTGCTGGTCGGCGGGATCTGGGTGATCGCGACCCTGAGTTATTACCATGAGGAAGGGCAGAAAGGCTCGCCCTTTGGTGTAAGTACCCTAAAGCCGATCCAGATGCCCAATATGAACATGGCGGAGCTGTTCGCCGGCCGGGCAGCGCTGACGGTGGATCAGTGGCGGGAGACGCTGATCCGATCCATTGGCATGGAGCCCGCAGCACTGGATGAGGCGATTCAGTGGCACCTGTTGGCGCGGATGATTCCATTTGTGGAGAACAACTACAACGTTTGCGAACTTGGCCCGAGGGGGACTGGCAAGAGCCATATCTACAAAGAGTGCTCACCCAATAGCATTCTGGTGTCCGGTGGCCAGACCACAGTGGCCAACCTGTTCTACAACATGAGCAGCCGCAAGATCGGTCTGGTGGGGATGTGGGACCTTGTGGCCTTTGATGAAGTGGCGGGTATTAGCTTTAAAGATAAAGATGGCGTTCAGATCATGAAGGACTATATGGCCTCAGGGTCCTTCGCCCGTGGCCGTGAGCAGATGGAGGCAAACGCCTCGATGGTGTTTGTGGGTAATATCAACCAGTCGGTTGAGTCGCTCGTCAAAACCAGCCATTTGCTGGCCCCTTTTCCGGAGCACATGATTGACTCCGCCTTCTTCGACCGTTTCCACGCCTACATCCCTGGCTGGGAGATTCCCAAGATGCGACCGGAATTCTTCACGAATCGATACGGGCTGATTGTGGATTACCTGGCTGAGTTCTACCGGGAGATGCGTAAGCGCAGCTTTGCTGATGCTCTGGATAAGTATTTCAAGCTGGGTGGGGATCTGAACCAGCGGGATACGATTGCCGTGCGCAAGACCGTTTCCGGCTTACTGAAACTGCTTTACCCCCACGGTGAGTTCGACAAAGAGGCTGTTCGCCAGTGCCTGGAGTACGCTCTGGAAGTGCGCCGAAGGGTGAAGGAGCAGCTCAAGAAAATTGGCGGTATGGAATTTTACGATGTGCACTTCAGCTACATCGACAATGAGGATCTCGAAGAGCACTTCGTTACCGTGAAAGAGCAGGGCGGTGGTAAGTTGATTCCGGAAGGCCCTTCAAAACCGGGTGTAGTCCATACGATCGGTGTCAGCGCTAAAGGGGTTCCGACTCTTTACCGCATCGAGCTTCAGGTAACCAAGGGCTCCGGCAAGCTGGCCACTTCTGGCCAGGTTACCAATCCTGCGGCCAAGGAGCAGGTGAAAATGGCTTTCGACTATTTGAAAGCCAACATCGCCCGTATCTCCGGCGCAACCAAGGTGATGGACCACGACTTCCACCTGCACGTTGTAGATCTACAAAACGGTGGCCCCATCCAGTCGCTCTCCATTCCCAGTCTTGTAGCTTTCTCGTCTGGTCTTATGGGACGCCCCGTTCAGTCCCAATCAGTAGTGCTGGGTGATATGAGTCTCGGGGGAAGTGTAAACCCCGTGCAGAGCCTCGCTGAGTGCCTGCAAGTGGCCTTTGATGGCGGCGGAAAACGGGTAGCGCTGCCAATTACCAGTGTTGCGGATATCTCGACTGTGCGCGGTGAATTGTTCACCAAATTTCAGACGAGCTTTTATGCAGATCCGGTGGATGCGGTGTTTAAGGCGTTGGGGGTGGATTGATGTTGCCTAACCGAAGCGCCCTTGGTCTGTGCTTTTTACTTCTGACAGTGTCGCCGGTCGGGTTAGCTGAAGCCTCAGAGTTGAAGGCTGAAATTAATCCTGAGGTACTCGACCTCAAAATAGCGCTTGAAGTCCGCTCCATGGATACCTTTGAGGAGCTTCTAACCAAAGACGGGTTTGACCAAAGAGGTGTTGAGGTAGCCAAGTCTGAAAGTGGGGAAAAAGCGGGATATGACCCCCGTTTTAAAACTGTTTCGGTTTCATTGCCAATAGGCTGTTCGTTTCTTGAGGCCCTTACGGAGGACGGAAGTGATCTGGCAAATCTGGCCCAAGTTCCTGATCAGATTACTTTGAACGAGGTATTTGGGGGGCTTTCCTATTGCGCTCGTCACTCGCGAATTAAACAAGGAAGCAAGGAGTTCGAAGAGGATTTCGTGTCGCATGAGACGTTCCAGAACCTCCACTTGAGAAAACTGGGACTCGTGACTTCCAATGAGTCCGATCAGTGCAGGTTGACGGGTGGTGTTTATAGTTATGATTCGGAAAGGGATGCAATAGACTGCCTTGAACGAGCGTCACGGTATTCGGTGGAAGTATACGATCATGTATATCGAGATATGAACCGAGATGGGACGTTGGACCTTGTGCTCTTTGTGTCTGTAGACGGAGCTTGGTCAGGTCCATCAGACAGATTGGTTTCAGTACTGACCAAAACCAGTAGTGGGAGCAGATGGCAGGCGATCGATACTGAACTTTCTGGGATTCAAAGCGACGATCGAGCTGAATCAAATGAATTTCAGATGAAAGAGATCAATGAATTTGCGTACCTGGAGGACTTTGAGACCGTTGAGGCATTTCAGGAGCACATCGATGAGTATGTGCAGTCATGTATCGATAGCACCGCTATAAATACCAAGACAATCCCCTGCTTTGTCAGTTATGAGCTTTGGGACCGGGAACTCAATAGATACTACCAACAGCTCCGGGACCTATTTACACAAGACGAAAGAGCTTTGCTTCTCGAGTCCCAGCGTTTGTGGATCAAGGACCGAGATCACACCATGGAACTGAATAGCTCGCTGCTGGATTGGCGATATGAAGGCGTGCGCGGGACCATGTTCAGCGCCATGAGAGCCGGAGATGCAGATGAATCGCTCGCACCGATGGTGAGGCAGCGGGCGTTATTGCTTAAACGCTGGGCCGAGCTGAGGAAAGCTGGACAGTTGCGCGATATTTGGTAATGAGTCCCTCAGAATTTGCGACGGTTTGATCCATAGGCCCCGCCAGATACTGCGCGGTCGAGTAGATCTTTTTTGCCGTACTTTTGGTCTAGTAACGGCTGGCGACAGAATCGGCAGAGTATCTTGAAAGTGCCATCTGTTTTTGGGTATTTCCAGGTTTCGTACCTAGTCTTTTTGCACTGCTCGCACTGTACCGGGCCTTTCAGCTTCCGCGCAGGCTTATCCAGGTCAATAGTGGGGCCTTTCTTTTTCTTGGGTTTCTTTTTTTTCTTGGGCCGAGAGGTCTGCTTGTCTAAGGAAGGCTTTGCGCACGAACCCTTGCATGCGATCTGATCGCCAATAGCCGTCTGATTTTCACGGGAACCTTCTGATGCTCGAGCTGGGTCGTGCTGTTTTCCGTAACGCTCGATTTGAGAGATGATGTAGCTGAGGTTACTGTCGAGCTTGAGGCCTTGTGCGTTAGACCACAGGCGCACCCTTTCGAGGCTGCGAATAACATCATCGGCCTCATCTAAAACCTTTTTATCTGGGCTGAAGTCGTCGGGCTGCTCCAATGCCAATCCTTTTTGTGAGTTTTCAGAATAGCCTCGCATGGAGGTGCGCTGTTGTCGAGGCTGGCGCGTTGGACGCTCAGGAGAAAATGGGTGCAATCTGTGAGCAATAACTTCCGTCATCTCTGCTATGGGAGTATTGTCAGGAGAATCGATTCTGATGTTCAAGGAGGTGATCGTGAAAAAGCTGACGATCGACGAAATCAGGAGCATCAAGGCTGCGCAGGCCGAGGCCGACCGAGACCGGTTTGCTTCGCTGTCCCCAGAAGAGCGGGCTGCAGAGTGGGAGGCTCGCATGAGGTTGTACCGAGAGGCTTTTCCATCGGTCCCTGCGCCGGGCACGCCAGAGTGGCGGGTGTGGCGGGGGTTTGATCGCTAAGCTATTTCCGATACTCGGCAATCTCCCGCTCGAGGCCGGAATACATTGCCAGTAGATCCTCATTGGTAAGCTTATCTTCTGTGTTTTTCTTGGCCTTTGCCTGCTCCAGGTCACGGCGACGCTCAGCATACACATGATGCAGAACGCTTGGAGGGAGGTTGCAGCTCTCTTTCTCGTTTAGTTGTTTCCGTAGGGACTTGAATTGATCCGGGCTGGGTACAGCCACCAACTTCTTTTCAATGTCTTTTGGGCGAATGTCGTAAACCCTTCCCCAATGCCTCACCGCTTCTTCCCATGCCTGCGTTAACGTTCGTTGACCGTCGATGTAGTATTTGGTCGCGTCGCCGCGCCTGTTGACGGAAAAGTAACAAAATTCTGACGCAGCACTTTTGCCAGCTCCGATTCCGAGGGTGATGCCACGGAATCCGACTCCCCGATAGGGGCGCGTGGTCGGGTGATCTGTCTGGATGAAGTCGAGATACTGCACTGCGGCTGATCGAGCCATCCAGCGGGCTTCGTAATACTGCGCGCGCGTGTATTGATAGCGATACCAAAGATCTTCAGGAACGAGTGAGTTTGGTTGACGGAGCGAGAAGTATTTCTGGTAGCGCTTGCCACGGATGGTGACAACTACGCGCCAGCCCTGGAAGCCCGACGATAGCTCACCGTTTGCAAAATAGCTGATAGCCATTGATTGCTTAGTACCCTCCAAGTATGGGATTAGCGGTTAGGGCTCGATTCTACGTCACTTGGTGTAACAATGATCACCCGTCCATCCACGTTCAGGACCTGGCCACTGCCGAGTGTAATCAATGGGTAGCCGTGCCATCTCGTATGCCCAAAAACTGTCAGGCCCGCATAGCCGGTTTCAAGGGACAAGCGGACGGATGGGTCGCCTCGTCGAGACAACTCTGGATCGTCTGGCCCTTGATGTAGCAACAGTAGGTTAGGTGACTTGCTTGTCAGTGATTCCAGTCGTTTCAGGAAATCATCCTCTGAGCGGCGAAGATGCCTTTTGGGGTCTCCAATAATACCACTCAAGCCCCCAATACGAAGACCCAGCACCGAATCGCGTGTGCCATCCAAGATGGAAATATTCGGTGCATGTACAGTATCACGCCGGGCAAGCTCGTCGTGGTTGCCAAGTACACCGACTACCTGATCGCAGACACCGCCCAATGCAAAGAATACCTCATCTACCGGCCCGGTTCCGCCGCGCTTGTGGCAATCCGGGTATTCATAGAGATCTCCGCAGAGAGCAATTAAGTTGGGCCTGGGAATGATTCCTTTGTTGTGTAGTGCAACAAGCTCATCCGCCAGAGCGCATCCTAGTAATCGATTCTGGGGGCCAGTCTCACGGCCTTGCAAATCTGATGTTAGCACCAAGGCTTGAACACTTGATGGGAGGCCTTCGGCCTCGGCGCGGTGAAAAGGGAGCTGAACGTGGATAGGTTTGCCTTTAGGGCCTGCTGTGCGGTAGCCAAGGGTATGAAATGGCTCTGGCTCAATTTTCGTGATGCGTAGCATGGAGAGAGCCTCCAGTGTTTCAAAGGACTATTATTTGGCCCACCTCAAAGTTGTAACTGAGGTGGGCTTTCATCAGAAAATTTTTTGATTTCGTTACCGTGGATCCATTTCCCAGGTGAAGAAAAAGGTCAGCACAGCGTTGAAATCAAGTTATTGCTATGCGTTTTGGTGGGGTGTAGCCATTCGCTTCTAAGTCTTTGCACACGGCTACCAACGTATCGATCGTCTCATCAAGATTCCATTCTAAAACGATTCGAATATGGCCCGAGGTAACTCCTGTCGATTTGTACGCCGCACAAACGTCTTTGAACACATAGCGATACAGCGTGCCTTTATCAATCTTTCCGAGGTGATACTCAACAAGCTCGTCCACACGCTGCGTTATCCGATCGTGGAGAGATTCTTGGGAAGGTAGTTCGTCCTCACAAGTTATCCCCAAGTGTTTGTGGTATAGCGTTGCTGCTTGAAGAAATTGGCCGGGCATCTCTGAGGGAGAGCTGTCAATTTCTTGTTCGGTTACGCGGGGGCCAAGGCCGGCGGTGTTGAAGCTGTCGCTTGCATAGCTGAGCAACTCAGGAAGTGAGTTTAGTCCATAGTAGTAAAAGCAATCTGCTAGCAGTGGGCGAATCTGGGCTTTGTAGTCAAGCTCCACCATCTCGTCAGTGATCATTTTGTCTCTCCAGCTGTTAAAAAGGGGGGGGAGAGATGAGACGCGAGGGAGTGGAAAAAGGGGGCAGGTCGAAATTAATCGACTGATCAGAATATAGAATTGACATTATTGCGTGTCAAATCATTTTTTGATGTTTCTTCAGAAGAAATTATTTGGTGTCACCCAATGGTTAACTCTGTAACTCAGTTTGGCTGATTGTATTTTGAGCAAAGTGATGGGTGGGATCGAAACGAGGTCTTGTTAGCGGGGAGTTATAAAATGAAGGTGGGATCTTCATCTAAATAAAAAGATAATAATCCTATTGACTTCGGATGCCATCCTTCTTATAGTGTTCGGTTATCTTTAATTAATAAGGGGGGCTGAAATACTATGCATTATCATCATACCTAGAAGGCGAGATCCCAGTCAAGTTTTTTGTTGACTGATTTAATGTGCAGCATGATTCGTGCTAGCGCCTTAATCAGTCCTCCAAAGACGCTACTCATAAAATAGACAAGTCAGTTTTGCTTTCCAGCATGGAAGGCAGTGAGGCCTATTATTGTCTAAATTTTGAGATTGTAAGTTATCACGCAAGCTGCAACGGAGTGCTCTTGTTATTAATTTAATGGAATTTATAAAGCGAAAAACATATTAAATTAAGGTTTGATTATGAGCACTGTTATTGAAGATTCTAAAGATGTTGTATCCGTTGTAATGCGTGAAGATTATGAGAAAAGTCTGGAAAGACAAGCGCAAGATGCCCGGTTAGCCAGGGTCAAGGTTGAAGCCGCTTTGCTTTCGAAAGATAAAAACTCAGATGTGGAAGCATTGAAAGCTGCCTTTAACTACTCGATTGTAAGAAAGCTTGAGTTTTCTGATGGTCATGAAGTCGTATTTGACCCGCGTCGAAAGCTTGCTGTGGCGTTAGAAATCCTTGTTTACGCCAACCGTGTAGCAAAAGAGCCAAGGCTCACTGGTGTCGCGCTGGGCTACCTCTGCGGAAAGGTCGAGCAAGAATGGAAAAAGACACTCTTTGAGTCAGATCTCGCTATGTTTAAAGTTTTACCGAGTGGGCAACGAAAAACGATCAACTCTAGAGTCGCAAACCGGGAAAAGAGAATAAAAGAATTTCATACAACAAGATACGATTCTGAAGAACTTGAAAGCTATGATGGTATGGCGCATGAGATTGTTGAAACAAAAAATAAGTTCATTGTGATAAATGGAGCTATGGCGTCAGGAAAGACAACTCTTTTGCGAGAAGTTCAGTCGATATACAAAGAAAAGAGATATTTTCCGATATTGATAACCGGCAGGCGTACGATTGTTGACGAATTCTGTCGGTCAAACGCAGAAGACCACTATCGAAGGAGTGAGTTTGATGGGGAAAGATTGGGCCTGGCGGGAGTCGTAAACTCCATTGTTTTGCATAGATTTGAAAATGAGCGTAAGCGCTGTAAGGTCCTTATAATTGACGAGGTTGAAGACGTGCTCCATCACATTGCTACTGGCACACTTGGTTCCAGCTACGAGGATAGGGTATACGCGCTAGATCGCTTGACTGAGCTGGCATCTAAGGCGGACAAGGTGATTATCTGTGATGCGATGGTAACTGATCATACTATCAACTGGTTTCGAGATATTGTTAAGGCTAAGCAGACAATCTACACAGCGCGACCAAAAAATATCGCAAATCTACATATGCAGTCAGTGACTGAGTCGGAGCTTCTTGGTAAAGCTCTGGAGGATGTAAATCTGGGAAGAAAGGTTGCCATCTTCTGCGATTATAGTGCATCAAAGATGCATGAGATAATGAAAGGCTTTAGGAAGATTGAGGGGGCTAAGGTTTTTGAGATATCCAGAAGAACCTTAGATAAGGGAGATTGGTCGCTTGAGACTCTTGATGAAATACTATTGAACAATGATGTGGTGATTATTACGCCAATAATCAACGCTGGCGTCTCCATTACGCTTGCGGAATATGATCAGGTGTATGTCTTGGCCGGTGGGACATTGTCACCAACGAGCCTGCTACAAAGCGTTCGGCGTTTTCGATGTGCTCACCGAGTTGTGGTGGCGTTCAGGAAAAGCGTGGGTAAACGACCAGTCCTGAGCAGACAAAAATTTATTCTGAATCAGTTGCCAGATAATGTCGAAGACCCGATCGGTGAAATGAAGCGCTTGCTAAAGACCGAATCAGGAAAATTTCTGGCTGACTATGCAGTGAATCGTAGCTATCAATATCGTGGTTTCCGTCAGGTATTTTTTATCGCGGCAGAGCAGATGGGGTTCCAATTATTTCATAGGGGGGTATCTGGCAAAGTTCGGAAAAATGGTGCAGAAACTAAGCGTCAAGGAAAAGAGCAGACGCTGATTGACCAGCGAAAAGCCGCCTTTGATGCGTCGTATAAATGGTATATGGGGACACTCACCTGCGATGACACTGGAGTACCTTCGGAGAGAACTTTCGAACAGCAGGTTGCGCACCGAACTATCGTTGCTTTACAGGTGCTAGACGAGCCTAGATTAACGGATGAGCTGTATGAGTTGATTTTTTTCCATGATTTGGATCGAATCGTATTTACGAGGATGAGGTTAAAGCGAGGCTCGGTCGCTTCGCCGCATAAAATTACCGACCGAGAAAGGCTTGCGTCATATTATGCCACGGCAATTCTCGAGGTAGCGGGTGTCAATTTTCAAGATCTTTCAGCATCTAGGATTACGACGCAGTCGGCAAGCACCATGGTTGGTTATCTCGACAACCTAGTGCGGCTTGAGACCGACGGTCAGATACCCATGATGTCTCTGTTTACGAAGATTTTCCCCAATGTGAATGTGGAGCGGAAGTATAAACTATATTTGGTCAGGGAGTGCCTGACGGTTTTGGGGTTAGACTTATATCACTCGGCGAAAAGTAACGGCGCGAGAATTCACAGCATAAGAGACCGGGTTGAGAGTTCGCGAGAGGGAGGGGAGTATAACCTGACTAAGATCGCCGATCGGTATGAGAGCTTGCCTGTTCCGAAGGAAATTACTTTTCACGAGCTTATACGCCAGATTAACAACGTTGGTGTGGCGGACGTTTGGGGGGGGGGCAGATGATGCGGCCAGACCGGGTAGAGCTTAAGATGAAGTAGGCTGGTTCGATGGGGCGTGACGGTTTGGCGCTCGACCTGAGTGAGATATTTTTGCTTGGTCGATAAAGTGCCACACCTTGAAAATACTTTGAGCCCTAAGGAAAATTTGGCCTCAACACGCTTTTCAGGAGATTAAAATCGTTGGGTTTTTTCGCCTGATTGGACCCCAGAGGGACCCCCGAGGCGTTTGGCCTCAAAAACAGGAGGTTCAGATAAGAGCTTAGATGAGGTGGTGTGAAAGGCAAGGTATTGATTTTGGTAGCAAACCTAGATTTTCGTAGGCGGGACGCCGGAGAAAATCTAGGCCACCGACCCCAGCATTATGAGTGCTGTGCTCTAACCAACTGAGCTACCTTGCCATTTCGCTTCGGGACACGCCCTAAACGAGGCGCGTATTTTCGGTATTTGGGCTCATTCTGTCAAGGCTTTACGGCCAAAAAATACCGAAAATTACACGTTGAACCGGAAGTGAATAACATCGCCGTCTTTGACGATGTAATCCTTGCCCTCCAGGCGCCATTTGCCGGCATCTTTGGCGCCGGCTTCGCCGTTGTACTGTACGAAATCGTCGTAGCTCACCACCTCAGCCCGGATGAAGCCGCGTTCGAAGTCGGTGTGGATAACGCCAGCCGCCTGAGGGGCGGTGGCGCCGATTCTGACGGTCCAGGCACGCACTTCCTTCACGCCGGCGGTAAAGTACGTTTGCAAGCCAAGCAGGCCGTAACCGGCGCGGATCACACGGTCCAGCCCAGGTTCTTCCATGCCCATTTCGTCCAGGAACATGGATTTCTCTTCGTCTTCCAGTTCAGAGATCTCGGCTTCCAGCTTGTTGCAGATGGGCACCACGACTGCGTTTTCAGAAGCGGCAATCTCACGCACCTTGTCCAGGTGGGGATTGTTCTCGAAGCCGTCTTCGTTCACGTTGGCGATGTACATGGTGGGTTTGACGGTAAGCAGGCAAAGCTCGCGAATCAGTGCCATCTGGTCTTTGTCCAGGCCCATGCTGCGCACTGGCTTGCCTTCGTTCAGGA